>Ga0099364_10001104_pt1 | contig 45054 bp, 50 predicted proteins | sample TergutTh196P3_FD_73070 | JGI IMG/M metagenome (GOLD analysis project Ga0099364, IMG submission 73070) | Microcerotermes parvus P3 segment gut microbial communities from Pointe-Noire, Republic of the Congo - Th196 P3 | ecosystem: Host-associated > Arthropoda: Insects > Digestive system > Gut ...
ATTGTTGGACTATCAGCAATAGCGCAACAAATAAAGCAATGGGGCGTATTCATTTTAATTCTTTTGAAAACAACAACACATCTGCTAACATTGGTTTCTTTTTAGGTAGGGAACATTGGGGTAAAGGGATCATGTCAATGTGTATTTCACCTGTGGTTGAGTTTGGATTTAACACTTTGAAGTTGGAAAGAATTTACACAACAGTTGAGCCAAATAACATAGGGTCATGGAAAGCTCTTGAAAAGAACGGTTTTTTAAGGGAAGGTCTATTACGGCATTGTTTTGTGTTGCCCGATGGCTTGCATGATTGCTATATTTACTCACGGCTATATACAGATTGATATGCCTAGTATGGCTGTTGATAGGGATATATTCCATTCCCCTCCAAGGAGGGAAATCTTATTCTGCAACGGCAGAAAACTGTTTGTACGACAAATAGGACGCTTGCCACAGCCGCAATGCAGATAATGCTTATTTTGTAATCCACTCAATGGGGTCGCCTAGCTCTATTGTTCCGGGACCCACTCCCGTTCCTATTACTGTTCCTCCGGGACCATATATTAGTCCTTCTCCTGTTTCCGGATTGGTAGGTTGGTCGATTTGATACAAATATCCCGTCTTTCCGTATCTGCCGAGTTTGCTTTGGTCATAACGGTCACTATCCATGCAAATGCTGACGGCTTTGAGCGCAACCGTCATATCATGGCTCCCTTTGCAAAATTCATGTTCCCACAAAAACTCACATTCGATATTAAGAAAACACTCTTTAATTCGTGGTGCATTAACTGCAACAGCTCTTTCTGCTGTTAGACCGGCAGCGGTAATTTCATCAGTTTCAAACTCATTATTACCAATCGTTTTTGCGCAACGGCCATATACATCATTTGAGGGGAAATTCAGCACACAAACGCCGGTTTCTTTTAGTGATTGATACATATGCCCGTCTTTATTGACTTTGCTCATAATACAGATAAAGTCATCTGTTCCGCCTCCTACAAAAGTCGACCAAGATTGCAGGCAGGCGTTTTCTTTTCCGTTAGATTTCCAACCTGTGACAACGAATACTAACGAGGGCATGGCTGTCACAAAATCATACCATGAAAAACCACCGACAGCTTCGCAGTATTGTTCAGAAATTGTTTCTGGTCTTATAGAGAAATCCTTTTTCATAATACTATACTCTCCTAATATTTTTAGATTTTGGTTCTCGTTATTCTACTATTCTACAACAACAAACACGACAACAGTATGTCTTGTTTGTTTGCCGTAGTTTATATAAATTTTCTACGTTAGGCAACATCATACCGCTGACCGGCGTTTACCACGCGTTTCTCCTGTTGTATTCGTTCCAAACGGTTTCAAACCAGCCACCGCCTTCGGGCAGGGGGCGGATTTGTTCCGCCCGGGAGACGAGGTTCTGTGTAATGACGACCGTATCCGCCGCGCTTTCGGACGTTTTCGGGCTCCCCTCCACGAGGCAGGAGCCTCTGGAGCCGTATTCCTCCGCCGCGAACAGCATGGCGGACAGGACGGCGGCCTGCGCGGTCAGCGTGTCGAAGCACTTATATATCTGAGGCAGCTCACTTTGCGAGCGTACGGCGGCCTTTTGCCAAAACGTATCCCTCACCGCGGACACATCCTCATACAGCGCTTTCATTTGCGCAGGCTCCCGCCGGAACGCCGCGTATTGGCTCATCAGGCGGCGGGTACGGTCAAGAATTCCGTCCGCGTCGAAGGCGCCGCCCTGCAGGACAGCCGTTATTTCAGCGGAGACTTGCTTTGCCGGAGCGTTTTTCTTTCGCGCTATATGCTCCGCCGCCCGCATAGACCCCACCTGCGTCGAATTGAGCGCGCTGCCACCGGGACGGTACACGCCGAACGTCCCCGCGGCTTCACCAACCGCGTATAAGCCCTTTACCGAGCTTTCCCAGTTGACGTCCACCGCGACGCCGCCGTTGCAGTGCTGCGCGCATACGGCGATTTCCAACGGCTCTCCGTAAAGGTTGATGCCGTTGTCTCTGTATAGCTTGACCGCCTGAGAGTTCATTTTCTCCAGTCTTTCTATCGGTGTACCGAATGCCGCGTCCGAGTTCGTCAGATAGTCACGCGCCTCATTTGAAAGCGTGTCAAGCCGGTAGTCTGTCGGATTGAAGCGGAAATCCATGTACACCCGATGGCCGCGGAGGGTCTCCTCATGCACGAACAGATCCACGCGTGAAGACCCCTTCGCTTTGCGGACGTCAAACGGCCATTGATACCCCTTTAGAAAGCCCATATTCAGCGCTTCCGCGGGGGAGGAAAAGCGCTCCGGCAAAAACTCCCGCTCCGTCCCATCGGGGGCGGCGGACATATACTTGGGCAGAACTTGCTGGTATGTACCTGATACGTTCCAACGGAACTTCGTGCTGGCCAGACCGTACTGCCATTCGCAGAGGTTTGCCGTAGCCGCGCCCGCGTTGACAGCCAGCCCCAAGGCACCCGTCTGGCTTTCGGGATAGACCGAGTCCCGATAGATTCCCGCCGGGCCGCCGGTTGCCAATACCACATGGTTGCAGGCGAAAACACGGTGCTCCCCGGTGATTGTATCCAAAGCCAAAACACCCGTTATCGCATGATTCTCTGTCAGAAGCCGGACGGCCTGTGTATTTTCAAAGACGGGGACGCCCTTTGCGCGCACAGACCGCTCCAGCGCTTCCGTCATCAGCTTTGAGGTGAGCGGCCCGCAGGAGGTCGCTCGCTGTCGGGGGTCGTGGTCAGTCTTGTACCCTACATATTCGCCGTATGCGTTTGTGGGAAACGGAACGCCTAAAAGGACGAGCTTCATGAACGCCTTGACGCTGCAAGCGGCCTCAATTAGAGCTGTATCTCCATGTACGCCCCCGCCGGAAAACAGCGTTTCCGCCATTTCCCGGACACTGTCGCCCTCGCCGGAGGCAAGAGACAGTTTATAATAGGTCTGCTTGTCGCTGCCCGTGTTGCGTGAAGTCCCCATTTGCACACCCTCAGTCAGGATTGCAACATCACGCCCCAAATCATACAGCCAATCGGCCGCGTTGTATCCCGAACACCCGGTGCCGATGACCAACGTATCATAAAACCGTTCGGATGTGAGCAGCATTATTCGCTGTACCGCGCTGTAAGCGACCGCAAAAATCCAGCGGCGGCGAGGATGTCGTCCTCCGGGTTTGCGCCCGTTTCGCGCTCAATGGTGAGGAAACCATTGAACCCGGCCTTCTCCAGAGCGTCCAGATAACGGGGGAAATCTACGTCGCCCTCCCCCAGCGGTGTTTCGAGAAAATACTCCTCCAACCGCAAATCCCCGATGCCGTCCTCGGCAAAAAAGCCGTATATCACTTCGGGGTCGGTTTTCTTGAGCATTCGCCCATCCTTGGCGTGGGTATGGATGATATATGGCGCAAGAATCTTTACGGCTTTGGCAGGGTCTTCCCCAATGACCATCACCAGATTGGCCGGGTCGAAGTTGACGCCCATGCCTCCACCGCAGTCAAGGGAGTCTATAAAACCGCGTAAAACGGCCGCCGGTTCGGGCCCTGTTTCCACCGCGAAGGAAACGCCCGCGGCTTTGGCGTATAACCCCAGCTCACGGCAGGCCGCCGCCATGACCGCCCGGCGCGAATGCTCGGGATTAGACGGCACAACGCCGATGTGCGTGGTGACGACGGCACACTCCAAGTCCAGAGCAAGGTCTATAATCGCCTTTGAGCGTTTGATTTTATGCGGATTGTCGTCTTCCCGCTCAAAGCCGTACCCGCCCAAATCGCCGCAAATCGCCGACATGACCAACCCCTGTGAGCGAATGAACGCCAACAGCTCACGGCGGCGCTCACGGGACAGGTTTTCCGGGGCCGCTTCACCGGAGGCGGCGTAAATTTGTATACCCTCCGCGCCGATTTCACGCGCTTTGACAATGCCTTCCCTCAAGGGCAAACGGAACGAATCGACCAAAACACCGATTTGAAAACGGTTCATAACGCCCCTCCCAACACGATTTCCCTGCGCTGTTCGGCGGAATCATAAATCGCCTGCATCATTTGCGCGGTGATGATGACGGTGTCGATATGGGACGCGAGCTTTTCTCCCGTCCTTATACAGCGGATAAATGCGTCTATCTCATTCTGGAAGGAATCCCGGCTTTTGATTTCGGGCTTGTATGCCGCCAGCGCGCCGTGTTCGGCGGTGTATACCGTGAAATCCTGACCGTATATCAGACGTATCCCGGCTTTGTCCCCGATAAAGTCAATATACTGTTCCTCCACACCGATATTCTCCGCCCACGCGCCGTTGACTGTGATAACGGGGCCGGATGTGCGGATGAACGCGGTCACCGAGTCGTCCACGTCGTAAATGCCGGAATGATCCGGCGGCCCGGCCCACATGTCCTTGTAAACGTAATTCTTGATATCCCTGCCCAGCTTGCAAAAGGTTTCGCCGGATACGGTGCGCACCTCCGGGTCGCTGCAACAGTACATGACGATGTCCAGATAATGCACGCCCCAGTCAATCAGCGTCCCGCCTCCCGCGATGGCTTTGGTGGTAAACGCGCCGCCGAGCCCGGGAATGGAGCGGTGTGCCCGGAAGCTGGCATAGACGCGGTACACATCGCCCAGCTTGCCGCTGTCAATATATTTCTTGATGAGGTTGACGTTGTCGTTGAATCGGTTGACGACGCCGATGACGAGGGTTTTGCCTGTCTCATGCTGAACCTTTTGCATCTCCAAGGCTTCGGCATAGGTGCGGGCCGCGGGCTTTTCGCACAGGACATGCTTGCCCGCCCGCATGGCGTCGATGGCGATGGAGGCGTGCGCGTTGTTGGGCGTGCAAATCGAAACGGCCGTTACCTCCCCGTCTGCTAAAACGTCGCGGTAATCGGTGACGGCGGCGCCGCAGCCGTATTTCTCCGCCGCCGCCTTTGCCCGCTCAGGGCGAATATCACAGAAATACTTGATTTCGACCTCCGGGTTTTTGAGGTAAGAAGGGATATGCGCCGCATTGGCGATAGCCCCGCATCCGATAATCGCAATTTTCATAAAATAACCCCCTATGATACTTTTATCCACTCGCCGGGCGACGCCGACGCTTTAATGGCGGCTTCCCGCAGCGCGATAGCGGCGACGGTCTCCTCATGGGGAACTTTAACCTCCCGCGTGCGGAAAAACTCTGACATATCGTTGATGAAGCCTTTGTAGCAATCCGATTCCACCGTAATAATTTTTGTCGTGCCGTCGGTCAAATCCACAGCCATCCCAAACGGGCACTCCCAACCGTGATGGCTGACGGCCGCCCTGCGCCCGTCTTTGTATTCGCAGATATAAGACGGCCATTTGCCGACGCCTGTATACTGTACCCGTACAAAATCCGGCCCCATCAGCGCGACGACCGGCTCGAGCTGATGGATGCTATAGGCGTCAATCGGCCCCGGCCCCCGGCTTGTGATGTTTTCCACCCGTTTGCGGTCAATATCACGGAACTCCTCCGCGTAGCGCAGGGCGGAGGATGAATAGCAGGGCGTGTTGTGGGCGTCTCCGAGCGCGAAAATCCGCTCAGCCTCCGCTTTCGTTTCGGCGAAGGTTTTGTCTACATAGACCGGCTTTCCGCTTTGCATAGGCAAGCGGCACAATTCCCCGTGCTGTTCGGGGTTGTCGGGAGAGAGGACGATGATGCCGTCGCTCTTTTCAATCAGGGCTTCCATGGAGCCAAGCTGCCGGATGCCGTAAGCCCCGCACCACTGCTCCGTAGTCATGCCGCCTTCGGGGGCGTCGATTTTCGCGTAGGCATAAGCCACCTGAAGCTCTCCGCCTGTTGCTTCCTTAATCCATTTGGGGTAGTTGTTGGCATGGTATTCGTCTAAGTAATAATCAATGAAGCCCAGCTTCATGTATAATCCCTCTCTTCATCCATGATATCTGCCAGCTTGTGTATCGGCGTTATGCTCTGCTTGCGCCTGTATTCATCCGTTGACATACCCAAATGGCGGCGCAGCATTTTGCCGAGATAATTGCCGCTGGCAACCCCCACTACGGACGCAATTTCATCAAGGGAACGATTGCTGCTCAATAACAGGGTGATGGCGTGTTTCAGGCGCGTCCTGATGAGGTATTGACCCGGCGGCATACCTATCTGCCGCGAAAAAGTGCGAATCAGGTGCGCTTTGCTTACTTTCAGCTCACAGGCAAGCGCTTCAATGTCAAGCCTGCTGTATTCGCTCCTGATGATTTCCAGCGCCCGCCTTACGAGAGCCGGATAGGTTTCGGGAATGATGTCCAGCGACACCCTGTAAAACTCCATGATGAACAGGTATGCCAAATAGGAAGCCTCAAACACATCCTTTACTTTTCGCTGCTTAATCCTTTTGTACATGTCTTCCAGCAACTGAATCAAGCGGGAGGATTCGGCAATATCCAAGACATGGCCTATACTGCCGATGATTTTTTGAAACAGATGTCTCGCCCACTCCCCCCTCAATATGATATAGAGTATTTCCCATTTCTCATCCCGGCTGTCCAGATAATACTCGTGATTGCTCGGAATGATGACCGCAAACGCCTGCCCCGGATTGATTTTCGTGACTGTCTTGCCTATCCGCAGGGTGCCTGTTCCCGAAATCGTATACTGGAATACATAGGTGTTGATATCGCCTCTGGTCAGCCCGTTCCACGGGTTTTCAGCCGCGGGGATGAACCCCCTGCCGATACGTTCTATTTGAAGGTACTCGGAAAGATAATCTCCGTCTACATAGTATGACAGACGGTGAAAGCTATTCGTAGGCGCGTCGTGTATCATTTTATTACCCCGATAAATCAATATTTGAACCTTGAATCCTTTGACGCACAATGATAATATATCATTATCACCAACAATAAGTCAAGTCTGTTTTCTTCATTGTACAAAAAAACGGGGCAGCAGCACTTTGAGAGGCTATTTATTTACCCGCGAATAAAGCCCGGATTCTTAGATACGGAGGCATATCATGTACATTGGTCTGGTTTCGGTTACTTTCAGGCATCTCTCTCCCCGAGGGATTGTCGAGCTTGTTCAACAGGCCGGCTTAGACGGGATTGAATGGGGCGCGGACGTTCATTGCCCGCCGGGGCAATTAGAGACAGCGCGGGAAATCGCCGCCCTCATGGCGGAACACGGGCTGATGACCCTATCATACGGCTCTTATTACCAAACCGGCACATTTGACCCGTTTGATTCTTTGCTTGATACGGCGGAGATTCTTGGTACAAGCAACATCCGTGTGTGGGCGGGGTCGGTCGCAAGCGCTTTAGCGACAGCGGAGAATTGGCGTTGCGCGGTAGAGGATTCACAGCGGATTGCGGGTTTGGCGGCGGAACGCGGCATATCCGTTTCCTTTGAATACCACTGCGATACGCTCACTGACAGTATTGGTACGACGGAACGCCTGCTTGCCGAAACAAACAGAGATAATGTGTTTTCATACTGGCAGCCGCCGGCGGGTTTGTCTCTTGGAGACAATATAACCGCGATTCAAAGGCTGATTAAACTCAAAAAATTGAAAAGCCTGCATGTCTCTTCATTCGACGGGACGGAGCGTGTACCGCTTGAAGCCAACGGAGAGGCTTGGGCATTGTACATCAAAGAAGCGTCGTCTGCCAATCCGTCGCTTCTTCTCGAATTTGTAAAGGACGACAATCCCGGGCAGATGCTGAGAGACGCCGCGTTTTTGAGGTCGCTGATATGCCGCTGAAAATTTGTGTCATAGGCTGCGGCTGGATGGCGGAGACCGGACATGGCCCCGGCTGCCGCAGGTATGCCGCCGAATATCCCGATACCGAGCTGACGGCTTGCTGTGACATTGATTCTAATCGCGCCGGGGCCTTTCAGCGGAAATTTGGGTTTTTGCGAAATTATACTGATTACCGTGAAATGTTGATTGCCGAGAAGCCCGACGCCGTTTGTCTGTTGGTCAATGAAGCGTATATCTGCCCGATTTCGATGGAGATATTCGCGCTGGGGATTCCTTTGCTGCTTGAAAAGCCACCCGGACTCAACATGGCGGAGACCTCGCGCATGGCGGAAGCCGCCGCGCGGTATAACGTACCACATGCCGTCGCGTTCAATCGCCGTTCGGCGCCCGTCGTCAATATGCTGCGCAGAGAGCTTGCCGGCTTATCGGATATACAGCGTTTTTATTATGAAATGCTGCGTATAGACCGGCGCGACCGTGATTTTACGGCGACAGCCATCCACGGCATTGACGCCTTGCGCTATATTGCCAACGCGGACTACCGGCACATTGACTTCACATATCAGGAACTACCCGGACTTGGTGAGGGAGTCTGTAATATCGCGTTAGAAGCCCGCCTGACAAACGGCGCAACAGCCGGTTTGCTTTTTGCGCCAGTCGGCGGCATCGTTTGTGAACGCGGTCAGGTCATATCGCATACTCGTCATATTGAGTTCGCCATGCCGATTCCAACCGCGGCCGACGGGCTCGTGCGCCGTTATGAGAACGGCTCACTTGCGCGGGAGACGCGCGAAAACGGAGAGCTTTACATAGCGCAGGGCTTTTATGAGGAAAACCGCGCGTTTTTTGAAGACGTCCGCGCGGGACGTTCCCCGGCACACACGCTGGAAACGGCACTGCAATCTGTCGCGGTCGCCGATTGTATCCGCACACGCAAGGCTGTGTATAACGGTTAAGTCACAAGAAGACCTTCATGGGCAGACGCTCAAATTTCGTGCCTTTTGCCATATGAGCGGGGAACCAAAGCGCACATAATCCGAACACTTAGCCGGTTGCCGGGAGGCGGCCGGGGGGTGATTCGGATTTTTGCCTGTTATATGGAACAAACGCAAATTTCTGCCGTCTAACAGATATCGCGGTATGTCATGTTCTCCGGCGGGGCGGCGTTGTTAAGAATTTGTTAAGACATTGTTTCCGGTTTGTTATTGCCATATCCGCGGCAAGCGTGTATAGTACTATATAGGGCTGTTTATTGAAACAGAAGGGAGCTTTTTATGGAGAATTCTACCACTATTTTGCCTTTGGAGACGGAGCAAGCCGCGGAAGCGGCGGTTATACCCGAACCGCAGAGACCTCCCATGCCCGTGAAACGCCGCCGTCCGGGACGGCGCAAGAGAATCCTTAAACGGATTTTAGGCACCTTAATCGGTCTCGGTATCGCAGGCGGCATGACATGGCTTACATATATCGTTTTCTTCGCCCCGACGCCGGAATTCCCCCTCACCGGCAGAATTGAGGTCTGGGACGGCTCCGACAGCAAGCCGGCGGATATCAAAACCACCATCACCGGCTACGGCTTCCTTATGCCCGAACAAAGCGAGACGATTTTCGTCCCCAACCCGGACAGGCCTGTGGAAGGCGCGGTGCTGCAAAGCAATGTATGGTACGGGATGCCGGTGATGGAGGGCGACGTGCTGGTCGTTCTTGATTCCTCCTCGATTGACAAGGCCGTGGAAGAATTTCAGAAGCAGATTGACACTGTGGAGAACGACATCTCGAAGATTGAAGACAATATCTCAAAGGTTTCAGGCGACATCGCGAAAGTCCACGCGGATATCGACAAGGCCTATGACGCTTGGCGGGCAGACAACGCCGAGCAGCTTGCCCTGCAGCAGTCGTCGCGGCTTCACGCGCCCTTTTCGGGACGTTTCGAGCGCAACGAGTCGCTGCCGCCGCTGATGCTGGGCAGCAATATCAGCGAGGGAAGCTACATCGGCCGCCTGATTGATGATTCGCGGATGGTTCTCACCCTCTTTTTCTCCCACATCTACTCAGATGATATAGCTATGGGCCAGAGCTGCGAGGTATCCGTCCCGAGCGCGATGACCACGGTCAGCGGGCTGGTCACCGGCATCGAACGGATACGCCGTTTGGGTTCGGACACCTTGGAGGTTGAGATTACCGTGGTCAACCCCGGTGTGCTGACGTCCGGCACCACCGCCACCGCATCGATGCAGACGGCGGACGGCGAGCCCATCCTTCCCGTGGCGGCGGGCGCGCTGCAATCGTTCAGAGAGGTGGAGCTCAGCGTCAGGGCCAGCGGACGGCTCGCCCTGCTCAATCTCCGCAATTACAATGAATACAGTCAGGACGATTTGCTGCTGGAAGTAGACTTTGTGCCGGATACCCGCGGCGACGAGACCCTAAAACAGACCCTTGAAAACCTTGAAAACCAAATCGCCGGGTATCGGGAGCAAATCTCCGGGTTCCAAGACCAAATCGGGGACAAGAGGCGGGAGATTCTTGAATTGCTGGAAGATATCGACAACGAGTATCTGAAAATGGACAACCTGATTATCCGCTCCCCCATTTCCGGGACGGTGATGAACTGGGTTGACCTCTGGCCGGGGATGACCCTCTCCCCGAACAACCCGGTTGAAATCAACATTGCGCAGATGGAAACGCTCACCATGCGGGGCGAAATATATCAAAGCGACATCCAAAAGGTGCAGGTCGGCATGGACGTTTCCGTTGAGGCGTATGTCTGGGGCGACTGGACGGCCATCCCCGGCACCCTGACCCATATCGACCGCAACGCCACCCAGCAGGGCGGCGGCGCGTATTTCCCCGTGACCATCTCGGTAGACAACTCAATGGGGCAGCTTATGGAGGGGACGGGCGCCAACTTCAACATCGTTCTCGAAATCTCGGTAAACCCGATTGTGGTGCCGAATGACGCGGTGAAGCCGGTTGGACGGAACACTTATGTGTTCGTTAAGCCGCCCGACGGCAACGCGCCCGATAACGCCGTTGAGTTGCAGGAAGGCGTTGTGCCGCACGGGTTCTTTGCCGTGCGGGTGGAATGCGGCATCCAGAGCGCGCGGTATATTGAGATTACCGAGGGCTTGAGGCCGGAGTGGGACAACTGGGAGGTCTATACCCGCATGACCACCGTCATGCCCTCCCCCGCCCCCAGCTTTGACTTCGACCCCGGCACCGACGACCCCGACCTCCTTGACTGGTATGACAAGGGGTATCAGAAAGGGCTGGAAGACGCGGCGAACACCTCGCCGGAGCCGGAAGACCCCTTCGACCCGTGGGCGCCCGCAGCTCCGTGGGATCCCGGCGTTGATATCTGGCCCGAGGGCGAGGACTGGACGGTGGACGATGGTTGGCCCGGAGACGACGGTTGGACGGGGGATGACGGCTGGGCAGTAGACGACGCGCAGATTATAGACGGCGGCATGGCGATTATTGGCGGGGACAGCGTTTCCGACGGGGACGTGATTACCGTCCAGCCCGCGCCGATGCCGGGTGGTGGCAAACGATGAGCGGGGCTGCTCACGGCGCTTTGATTGAGCTGTTCAATATCTATAAAATCTACAACGAGGGCTTTGAGAGCGAGGTGCGCGCCCTCGACGGCGTGTCCCTGTCTATATCGCAGGGCGAGTATGTCGCCATTGTCGGCGCGTCCGGCTCCGGCAAATCCACCATGATGAACATTTTGGGCTGTCTTGATATCCCCACCTACGGGGAGTATACGCTGAACGGGCAGAACGTCGCGGATTTGTATGACGACGAGCTGGCGCGCGTCCGCAACCGCCAGATTGGGTTTATCTTTCAGGGGTTTAACCTCCTGAGCGGGCTGACGGCGATCGAAAATGTGGAGCTTCCGCTCATTTACCAAGGCGTCCACGGAGCCAAGCGCCAGCAGATGGCGATGGACGCGCTTGACCGCGTGGGGCTGTTTGACAGGATGGATCATAAGCCGGGGCAGATGTCTGGAGGTCAGCAGCAGCGCGTGGCCATTGCCAGAGCGCTGGCAACCAACCCGAACATCATCTTAGCCGACGAGCCGACCGGCAACCTTGATTCCCGCACAGGCGAGCATGTCATCCAAATCCTCGCCGGACTCAACGCCACCGGCACCACCATCGTACTGATTACCCATGACCCGGCGGTTTCGCAGATGGCAAAGCGCAGGGTTCGGATTAAAGACGGGCGGATTGTGGAGGACACCGGGCTTTCCGACGGCAGGGGCGCTTTGACGGCGGGGGGTGGCTTGGCATGAAGTTTTGGCAGTCCGTGCGTATGGCCTTTCAAACGCTTTTATCCAAAAAGGGGCGAAGCTTCCTCACCATGCTCGGCACCACCATCGGCGTCACGGCGGTCATCGCGCTGGTCAGCGTCACCAAGGCGCAAAACGCCGCCAACATAGACTTATGGCGAAAGCTCAGCGACGGTATGGTGGAGGTATATTTCTACAGCTATGAATGGATGGCGGGCGCCACGCCCAACACGGTCATCGCGCGGGAGCTGAGCGCCTATATCAACAGCGACCTTGCCGACAAAGCGGAGGGCATCTCCCCCCGCGCCAGCGAATGGGACGCTTCCGTACGCTGGGGGCGCGTGGACATGGACGTGCGCGAGGTCTATTACGGGAGCGAGCAGTTTTCGTTTGTACAGCAGTTTGAGCTGGATTACGGGCGTGATTTGACCGCTATGGACATTGAGCGGGGCAATCAGGTGGCGGTCATCGGCTCGATGGTGCGCGACCGGCTCTTTACCTTCAACGACCCCGTCGGGGAAATCATCTACATCAAAAATATGCCGTTTGAAATCGTGGGCGTCTACCGCCAGCGGCAAAGCAAGCCGGACTACTACACCGAGGAGGAGTTTCTGCGCTGGTCGATGGACAATATGATTGTCATCCCGGTTTCCGCCTCGCGCTACATCAACCGCGAGCTGGCCGTCAACCAATACATGATTAAGGTGGCCGACCCCGATATCGCCTTGGAAGTGGTGGATTTGCTCAATGACTTTCTCGCCACCCTGATTGACCGGGAGCCGCAGGGGATGGATATCGACTGGAACGCCGTTGACTGGAGCAAGATTACCGGCAATTATTACGTTCAGACCAACTTTCAATGGTATGAGGATATGGACGCCGCCGAGGAGGCGCAGACCCGCTTTTTGACGCTGATTGCCGCCATTTCGCTCTTTGTCGGCGGCATCGGCATTATGAACATCATGCTGGTGACGGTGACCGAGCGCACGCGGGAGATTGGCGTTCGCAAGGCCATCGGCGCGCCCCGCCGAACCATTGTGACGCAGTTTTTAATCGAGGCGGCGGTTCTGAGCGGCTCGGGCGGCTTGCTGGGCGTAATTTTGGGGTTCATCGTCACCCTGTACTGGGGGATGATGCAGTATGACATCTTCGCGCAGCCCGATTTGCCCATCACCTTCGTCGCCTTTGCCGGTTCGCTGGCGATGGGAATCATCTTCGGCATCTATCCCGCCATCAAGGCCGCGTCGTTGCAGCCTGTTGACGCTTTACGCACGGAGTAGGGAGGAGGCGCTTCCATGAACCCGAACATAGCCGTCGGCGACCTTATGATTGACTGCGCGGACGCCGAACGCGCCCGCGGCTTCTACGCCGGCCTTATGGGCTGGGAAAAGACGACCGCGTATGGCTGCCCCGCGGTCAGAACCGATAACGGCCTGACGATTCTGTTTGCTGAACCCGATATCCCATACGCGCCGCCCGTCTGGCCGGAGGAGCCGGGCAAACAGCAGAAGCAAATGCACTTGGACTTTACAGTAGACGATGTGCCGGCCGCCGTGGAAAAGGCTGTCAGTCTCGGCGCAACCAAGGCCGCCGAACAATTTGGCGGCGGGCATTGCGTCACAATGCTGGATACCGAGGGGCATCCCTTTTGCCTGTGCAAGCGGCCTGAAAACAAATCTGAGTTTGCTTTATATTATGAAAAGATGGGATGGGGCGCTATCCCGGATTGCTCTATCAATATAGACTGCAAAAAATCGGAAACGCTCCGCGATTTTTACGCGCAATTAACGGACTGGGACCAAGGGTTTCATTGGACGGCATTGATTCCTGAAAACAGGATGGTGGTTCATTTTATGGGGTGCGACGGTGATTTTGACTATATCCCCCCCGTCTGGCCGGAGGAACCGGGCAGGCAGCAGAAGCAGATGCACTTCAATTTTCAAGTGAGCGATTTGCAGTTTGCCGTAGAGGAAGCCCTTCGTCTTGGCGCGACCAAGGCCGCCGAACAGTTTGGCGGGGAAGATTTTGTCACCATGCTGGATACGGAGGGGCATCCGTTTTGTTTATGCGCCGGGCCATAAGTCTTTCTATGCCGTGCTTTCCGGCAATCTTATCAGACACGAAAATGAGAGGAATGGTTGTTTTTATGAAACGGATGGTCAGTTTGCTGCTTATACTCTGCCTGCTGCCGCTTGCCGGGCTGCCGTACCCGGTTTCCGGGCAGACGGATACGTCCGGCGCGCCTTTCGCCGACATTCCCGACGCGGAAACGAGGCAGGCGGCGGAGCTGCTGCACCGTCTCGGCGTTGTCAGCGGCACGGGCGGCTCCAGTTTTTCCCCCGGGCAGCCGTTTGACCGCGCCATGCTGGCCGTTATCGCGACCAAGCTCACCGGGACGTTTGACGTTTCCACCCACGGCGGCACCGTGCGTTTCCCCGACGTGCGCGCCACCCATTGGGCGCACCGCTGGATTAACGCCGCCACCACCCCGCGCGCCGACAACCCGCCGGTTATGGTGGGTGGCGCCGACGGGCTGTTCCATCCCGAAGGGCCGATGCTGTACGGGCAGTTGGTCACAGTATTGCTCAAGCTGCTGGGTTACAGCGACGAGCATGTGGGCCTGAACTGGCCGCACAGCTATATCGCCCAAGCCGAGGCGCTGGGGCTGAGCGAAGGGATGTCCTTCGCCGCCGACCAGCCGCTGATGCGCGGGGAAGCCGCGAGGATTATTTATAACTTCATGTTTTCTGAGTACAGAACCGGCGGCGTCTACATCGAAGACCCCGGGACATTCTCCGTTACAAGAGAGACAAGCCTCTTTCAGGGCAAGATGTCCGTGCGGCTGATTGACAGGAACGGCAATGTGCTGATTTCCGCCCCGGATGATACCGTGACATACTCGGCCGCCGTCGTCGCCGGGGCGCGGGCGAACGGTCTTGATTTGGCGGACGGCTCTTTCCTTCCGGTGAGTTCGTCGGTGGATGTGTGGGACTGGGACGACAAAGTCAGCAAATACGCTCCGTCGCTGGGTTTTCTGGAGAACGAGCCTGTGACGCTGGTTCGGCGCGGCACGGTGCTGCTCTGCATCCTCCGCGACAGCGAGGAACACAAAATCGGCGCGCAGCACGCCCAAATCCTGCTGAGGATTCAATCCTTCAACGGGCGGCTCTTTGTGGTTGACGAGGACGAGAATACCTACCGTATCACCGGGGCGATTGACGCCTCTCTGGTGGGGCGCACGGGGCGGCTGACCTTTGACCGAAACGAAAACGCCCTCAGCTTTGTCCCCTCCGGCGATTTTACCTATAGAACCGTCACCGTCAAGGAAGCGCTGCCGAACGGCGTCGCGGACGAAAACGGCGTCATCCCCCTCCGCGCCAATATGCCCGTGCATTACAGCCAAGGCGGGCGCACCACATACGAAGATTTTTACAAGCAGGAGGAAATCCGGCCCGGCGACGCTTTTCTGCTGGCGTCCAACCAGTCGGGACGGATTGAATATATCTTTCAGTTGACGGCGCGTGTCGTGGGCGACAACTATAGGCTGGCCGTTTTGGAGGAACGCCCCGCCGCAGGGAGCGACCCGCTGGCTGACGCGTTTGGGCGCGCCGCCGCCGACGCCGTCTTATACAAAAACGGGTTCCCGGCCACCCTTGATATGCTGGAGCGCTGGGATGTGCTGATGTTTTACGAAAGCGCGGGTGTGGTGGAAGCAAGCAGCCTGCGTCTGTCCGGCTTTTTCAGCGGCCCCAGCCCCAGCCCTATAACGCCTTCGAGCCTTATGCTGTTTGGGCAAAGATATGATTTGCTGCCCGAAGCCACCGCGAAGATGAGCGATTTTTCCTCGGGGCTGCGATGGCTGTTCCTGCTGACGCATGACGGGCGGATTGCCGACGTGCGCTCGGTAGGCCAAGCCTCAAACACGCCCATCGGCCTTGCCACGTCTGCAGGCGTCCGCGTCAGCGCGGCGTCCGACGAGTTGTATGCGGGTACGCTGTCCGGGCTGCATTACGGGCGGCTCGGCCGTTTTCAAGGCATGACGGACGAGCGGATTCAGTTCACGCCGTTTACCCTGCAAAAAGGGGGATTCGGAGAGCTGAACCTTGCCAATCGCACGCTTGGCGCCGTCCCGCTCGCGCCGTGGTGCGCGTTTTATGAGCAGGTCGGGATGAACGGGCGCGCCGTGCGCGTTTGGGCGTCCGATTTCCCCGTCGCCCGCATCCCCGCCGACAAGGTTCTGTACGCCGAGATTGGCCCGTCCGGGTATGCCACCGCCATTGTCCTTGACAACGTCGGCGGCGACTCTTACCTCTACGGCTTTGTGGCGTACGATGAAAGACTGGAATCCTCCGAGCTGGGAGGCTCCTATGTGGTTTCGGAAATCGGCGTTTCGCCCGGAAGGTCGGTGACGGACGGGTATCAGTGGTTCCTTTCCGGGGGTTTCACGCCGCCGCGTGACGGGACGGTGGTGGGCGTCGCGGCGACCAACGCCCTCAGCGGAGACGGCACCGGCGTGGTAAGCGATATCGTCACCTGCGTACGTTACGCGGGGCTGGCGCGGGCCGCGTTCAACGGCGTCCGGTCGGTGCGTATCGGCAATGTTGACGTGCCAATCGCCTCGTCGGTGACGCAGGTGTATATCCCCTCCCTCCCTGCCGGCTCGGAAAGGCTGATGGATTTAGCCAACGCCCGGGTTTACTGCCGGACATTCGACGTCTATACTGACCCGGACGGGTATAAGGTCAGGCTGATTGTGGGGTATCCATAAAACCAGCCTATCTGACGTCCGTCACGTATTCGTTGTTGTAGCAATCCACCAGCATGAATCCGTACACGCCGTCCGCCGGCGAAAAGGCGAACTCCGGCGGCGCTTTTACCGTAAACGACGGCCCTCGGATATACTCCTCCTCATGCCCCGGACGGCGGACGTCGAGCTTTGGGTAGAGCAGGGTTATCGTGTCCCCCGCTTCAACGGGGAGGTAGATTGGCCGCGGGATACGCCCGTCTTTGGCTTCCGGCACGGCGCCGAGGAGGGTGAACACCCCGTCTTGACAGGACGCCGCGAGACTGACCTTGCGCCCATCCAATTCTGCCAAAACCGAATAGAGCGCCATTCCGTCAGCCCCGTCTTCGCGGTACGCGAAGGCGGGGTTTTGGTTGACCGTCAGCCAGCCGTCCTTGGGCGGCGCACCTCTCACCCTCCCCGACGCTTCGTCATACGCGGCGCCATAGTCCATCCCCAGCAGCTTCCAGACGCCGTAACCGCGCGGTTTGGCCAAGACGCCCCTCGCCTCAAGGACGTGCCATTCCGACGGAATAGCCGCGGTATAGCCGTTTTTCGTCTTATTGGCTTTCAGCCCGACCATATAGAGCGACGCGTCTCCCCGCTCCAACTGCGCGGTGAAATCGCGCACCAAGGCGAGGTAGGGCTGAGAGAAGTCTGATTGCAGGTAAAGATCTAAATGATTTTTGAAAACGCCTTCGTTTTCATACGGGAAGTATACCGACAGCCCGTTTGAATCGGGCGCGCCCGCCGTATGCCGGTTCATCAAAACACACGCGCGCATCGCTTCAATCAGGCGCTCCGCCTCCTCCGGGGCGTATGCCTTCATCCTCTGCGCGAGGTGGACGAGGTCAACCATATCCACGCTCTGGTTCGCGCCGCCGTAGTATTTGGTGCGGGAGCGGACACGCGATACCTTTGAAAAGCCCTCTTCCTCCAACAAGCTGTGCAGCCCCTCCGCCAGCGCGTCCACCGCCTCGATGACCGGGCCGATTTTTCCCAAGTCGATGACCGAAAGGGTGAGCGTTTCCCCCGGATGCTTGCGCGAGGAGAAATAGCCGTTGACGATGACCCGACCAATCTCTTCCGCGTCAATGGCCGGGTTTTCTCCCAGCGCGCGCATCAGAGGGGCGTAATCCCAGCCGCCGAATGGCTCCAGCTCTTCCGAGGCGATTAAAACATCGGCGAATGGGGCGCACGCCGCCGCCACCTCTGCCGTCGCCATCAGGCAGGCGTCAAAGCCGATAAACGCCAGCTTTTCGCCTTGCAAACCGGCCTCCAGCCCTTGCGCCAGCGCGGTCATGTCCATATACCGGGGTTCCCGCAGCTCGTCGTAGCCGAAGCCAATCGGCACCCCGCTTCCATGATCCCAAAAGATGAGCCCGTAACGGTCGGCGGGGGCATTTTGGACGCCGTAGCGCAAAAACTCCGCCAAAACGCCCGGCTCGGCAATACTCCCCTCCGGCAAAATCTCCCCGTGCGACAGGCCTTCGCGTGTAACAAGGTGGACTTGGTTGTGCGCGGCGGAAAACCCCTCGGTTTTCCACTCGCGTGTCCCGCCCGTGAACATCAGGACGCGGAAGCGGTTGTCGGGCGGAAGCGCCGAGAGCATTTCGGCAAGATTGTCACTGAACGCGCCGCCCGCGTCGTTCGCGCCGCCCGATTCCAAATCGCTGCCGTTGACATACCAGAAGAGAGTAAATGTCTCCGGGGCTTTTTCCTCCCGCTCGAAATTAACCGGGCGGGGCGGGCGTTCCGGCGGAAAGGTTTCCGCCGCGCAGGACGCGAGCAGGCATAAAATCAGCGAAAAAATATATATTCTTTTGAAGCGGCGTTTCATCGGACAGCCTCCCTCCGTTTTCGCGTCTATTCTTTCCCGAAACGCTGAAGTATACACAAAAAACGGCCGGACGGAATAGAATGGGGCAAAAAGGAAGGGGTGTTATTCCGCATGGGAATGGGAACTTTGACAATCGAAACCCGCGCGGCCGACGAGGCGGTGCCAATCATCGGCGTGCAGGTCATCATACGCGACGAAAACCGCAATATACTGGCAGAATACACAACCGACGACAATGGCCAGACAGAAAAACTCAGCTTGGAGGCGCCGGACAAAGACCATTCGACTTCCCCCGACGGCCCGAGGCCGCGCTACCGCACGGTGCAGGTTGAAATCACCAAGCCGGGCTACGCGGCGGTTGACATTGAGCATGTCCAAATCTTCGACGGCGTCGATTCCTATCTGCCGATTCATATGCACCCCCTAGCCGACGGATGGCCGGCGAAGGAACGCTATGACATCCCGCAGCCCGCCGTGGACGATTCCTCCCCGCGCTTCATGCCCGACCCACAGCCCCGCGCGCTCAACGAGGTCATCGTCCCGGACGCAATCACCGTCCACCTCGGCAGACCGAACGACAACGCGCGGAATCTGCGCGTCCCGTTTCAGGAGTACATTAAAAACGTCACCGCCAGCGAAATCTACCCCACATGGCCGCGCAATTCCATCATAGCCAACATCCATGCCATTGTCACCTTCACCCTGAACCGCATATACACCGAATGGTACCGTTCGCGGGGCTTCCCGTATGACATCACCAATTCCACCCAGTTTGACATGGCTTTTGTGGAAAACCGCAACCTCTTCCAAAACGTCAACCAACTTGTGGATGAGTATTTCAACACCTACGCCAAGCGTATCGGGCATAAAAATCCTTTCTTCACCGAATTTTGCAACGGAACAACCGCCACCTGTCCCGGCATGTCGCAATGGGGTACGGTCGCGCTGGCCAATCAGGGGCTGACCCCGCTGCAAATCCTGCGCCGTTATTATCCGAGCGACTTGGAGTTGGTGGAAAGCAACAATTTCCAATCCATCACCGAGTCCTATCCCGGCACAGCCCTGCGCGAAGGCAGCAGCGGCCCGAATGTAAAACGGATGCAGGATTTTCTCAACCGCATCCGCGTCAATTACCCGCTTATCCCGCTGATAAGCAACCCCAACGGCTACTTCGGCCCGGAGACGACCGCCGCCGTCAGAACCTTTCAGGAGATTTTCAGGATGGCCGCCGACGGGATTATCGGAAGGGCGACATGGTTCCGCATCTCGTATATTTTCGTCGCCGTCACCAAGCTGGCGGAGCTGACCAGCGAGGGGCAGCGCATCGGCATCGGCCTTGCCCCGCCCACCTCGGTTTTACGCTTGGGCTCCCGAGGCGCGGATGTGGTGGAATTGCAGTTTTTACTAAATTTCATCTCGCGGTACTACGCCTCCGTCCCGACCGTCATCCAAGACAGTGTGTTCGGCCCCGGCACACGGGACTCCGTGATGGAGTTTCAGCGGCAGTTCGGCCTGACGCCGGACGGCATCGTCGGGCCGGCAACATGGAATCGGTTGTATTCTGTTTTCAAGAGCATCGAAGCGGAAGCGCCTTCGCCCGGCCCCTCGCCGCCGCCCGCGCCCGGCATCCCGCCCTTCCCGGGCTTCCTCATCCGCAACGGGGCAAGAGGCGACGCCGTCCGCGTGGTGCAAAACGCGCTGAACACGGTCGCGCCGAGCATTCCCGGCATCCCGCGCCTAGTGGAGGACGGCATTTTCGGCCCTCAGACACAGCTCGCGGTCACGGCTTTTCAGCGGCAGTTTGGACTAACGCCGGACGGCATCGTCGGCCCGATTACATGGAGCCGTCTAATGAACGAAGCCGCCGGGACGCCCTCCGTACCGCCCCCGACCACACCGCCGCCCATCATCCCGCCCTACCCCGGATTTTTAATCTCCCTAGGGGCGACGGGCAGCCATGTGCTGACCATCCAGCAGGCCCTCAACCGGCTTGCCGCGAGAATCTCGTCCATCCCCCGCGTCACCGAGGACGGCATCTTCGGCCCGGTCACCCGCAACGCCGTCATGGCGCTCCAGCGCTACGCGGGCTTGAACCCGGACGGCATCGTCGGGCCGAACACATGGGCCCGGCTGATGAATGAAGCGGCGTAGGCAAGGTGCAGCCCCCCAGATACGCAATCCCCTCCCGCCTCAGGCGGAGGGGATTTTAATTGCATAAACGCGGAACAAAGCACATGAAAAAGCGTCTGATATATTGAGGTGATGGGGTTGAAAAAGCAACTCGCGTTTTGTATGCCGCTTCTTTTCGCGGTATTGGCGGCCGCCTGTAGCCAAGCGGAGAAAGAAACTGTGCGTTATACCCCGGATTATCCGCACTACGAAAGCGTTGACGCCTTGGCAAGCAGAACCTCGGACATTGTTGCCGGAAAAATTACGGAGGTCAGAACGGAAGCGATTGACATTTCATCCGGGGGCGCGAATACGGGCCAAACTTCGATGGTCTATACGGTGTATACACTGGATGTCGAAAGCGTGTATAAAGGGCATTACAAGACCGGCGAGCCGGCGGAGGTAAAGCTGCTTGGGAAAACCCCCGCGCTGGGTTTGCGGGTGGGAACCGAGTATCTGTTCTTTCTAGAATCGTATGACGCCGTTCCGGCGAGCTTGCTAAATCCGTATCAGTGTGTTTATTTTTACAGCAAAGAGGCCGCGGTGTTGGACAGCGTGAGCGGCGAAAACAGCCTGACGCTTACCCGCGAGAGCCTGAACGGCATCCGGCCAACCTAAGCATAATTTGACGCTCCCCGCGAGATACTAACCAAAAGCATTTCAAGGGGAGCGTTGTTATCCATGCTCAACATGACAAAGAGAGAATACGCGCGGTATGTCAAAGAAAAAGCCCCGTCCAGCCGTCTCGTCCGCGACACGGCGCTGGCTTGGCTGTCCGGCGGGCTGATTTGCGTTGCAGGGCAAGGGCTGATTGAGTGGTTCCGGGCGCTGGGGATGACGCGGGAGACGGCGCCCGTCGTCGCCGCCATGACCTTGGTCGCCGCCGCCGCCTTCCTCACAGCCATCCGCGTCTATGACCGCATCGCCAAATGGGCGGGAGCGGGAACCATCATCCCAATCACCGGCTTCGCAAACGCGATGGTGGCCCCCGCGATGGAGTTCAAAACCGAAGGCCACGTCGCAGGCATGGCCAGCAAAATGTTCGTCATCGCCGGCCCGGTCATCGTCTACGGCGTCCTCACCTCCGCGGTGTACGGGGTCGTGCTGTGGGTCATGCGCGCGGTGGGGGGGTAACCCCCGCCGCAAAAAATCCATACGTCTTCGCGGATACAGCGGCTGAAAGAAGCCGCCTTATTGCTGTTTTGGATGTAAAGGGATTACACCCCAACTGAAGTTTCTTTGCAATTTAATCTTGCATACAGTTAGAGGATATGATATTATACATAAAGTATATGTTTGTATACGACGAATATATGTAGCTGGGGGTAGCGAATGGCGCTTATTCGGTGTTCAGAATGTGGGCGAAATGTCAGCGACAAGGCGTCGGCTTGTGTTCATTGCGGCTGTCCGCTTACATACGGTTCAAAAAATCAAAAATATGAAATGAAAGCACAGAAAATCGACCTCAAGCAAAAAAAGCAAGACCTAGAGGATTCTAAAAAAACGGCAAGGTGTCCGAGGTGTGGGTCAACAAGCCTGTCGGCGCATAAAAAAGGCTTTGGGATTGGAAAAGCGGTTATTGGCGCATCTTTAACCGGCGGTATCGGCCTTGTAGCCGGAAACCTTGGAGCTAAAAAAGTGCGTATCACTTGCATGAACTGCGGAAAGCAGTTTATGGCCGGAAATAAATTTTGGAAAATATCACTATAGAAAAGCGCAAAGGAGAAATGTCAGTATGGCTCTGATTCAATGCCCGGAATGTACAAAAGAAGTAAGCGACAAAGCGCCGGCGTGCATTGGCTGCGGTTATCCGTTGAAGGCTGAAAAATGCTATGAGTGCGGAAATGACATCAGCAATGGCGATATCATCTGCCCAAAATGTGGCGCACCGCTTGACGGCTCAACAGAAGAATCTACCGTGGAGATTATTAACGGCGTGCCTGTTGATTTGAAGGAGTTTGTAGAAACGAAAACAGGCAAAATAGATTTCTGTAAGAGTTTGAGAGAGACAACAGGTCTTGACCTAAGAGGCTGTAAGGATATAGCAGATCGCGCATATGAAAAATATGCTAGCCCCGAAGTAGCCCCCGTAGCCCCCCAAGCTAATGAGCCTTCGCCGAAAGGGGCTTGGTTTTTTCTTGGCTTTTTGATTGGTCTTATTGTCGCCGTCATTGCTTTCGTGATTCTCGTCGAATCAGGGTGGTAACTAAACAACAAATCAAAGCCGTCCATGTCGTTGGACGGCTTTGCCGCGTTTTCACTTTATGGAAAGGGATTCTCCCCTACTCCCCCAGAATCTCCAGCAGCGCCATTTCGGCGGCGTCGCCGCGGCGGGGGCCGAGGCGGGTGACGCGGGTGTAGCCGCCTTGGCGGTCGGTGAAGCGGGGGGCAAGCTCCTCAAAGAGTTTCTTCACGGCGTCCTCTTTTGTGAGGAACGACAGGGCGCGGCGGCGCGACGCAAGCGTCCCCTCTTTGCCGAGCGTAATCATCTTTTCCACGAGCGCGGCGGTGTCTTTGGCCCGCGTGACGGTGGTTTCCAGACGCTCTTTTTCGATGGTTGCCGTGACCAAGCCCCGCAGCATCGACATGCGGTGCGCGGTCGGGCGGCTTAATTTACGTGTTCCGGGCATGGTTCATTCCTCCTAAATCTCGTCCCTTAACCCCAACCCCATTGTTTGGAGTTTGTTGATGACTTCCTCAAGGCTTTTTCTTCCAAGGTTGCGTACCTTCATCATATCGCCCTCGCTCTTTGCCACGAGGTCTTCCACCGTGTTGATGCCGGCGCGTTTGAGACAGTTGAAGCTGCGGACGGAGAGGTCAAGCTCCTCAATGGTCATCTCAAGCATCTTGTCGCGCTGGGATTCGGGCTTGACGACCACGGTGCTGCTTTTGCCGACTTCCTCGGAGAGGTCGGTGAAAATCATCAGCAGATCGGCCAAAATTTTCGCGCCGAGCGAAACGGCGTCTCGCGCCGACAGGGTAGAGTCCGTCCATACCTCCAGCGTCAGCTTGTCAAAGTCGGTCATATTCCCCACGCGGGTGTTTTCAACGGAAAAATTAACTTTCAAAACCGGGGTGTAGACGCTGTCCACCGGAATCAGCCCGATAACGGCCTGCGCGGGTTTGTTGCGGTCAGCCGGTATATAGCCGCGCCCGTGGCTCATGGTCATTTCCATATCCAAGCGTCCGTCTTGGGCCAGCGTAGCGATGTGTAAGTCGGGATTCAGGATTTCCACGTCGCTGTCACAGATGATGTCTCCCGCTTTAATCTCTCCCTCTCCGCTTGCCTCAATACGGACGGTCTTGACTTCGGGGGAGTGGATTTTGGCGACGATGTCCTTGATGTTCAAAATCAGTTCTGTAACGTCTTCCTTAACGCCCGGAATGGTGGAAAACTCATGGTGGATGCCCGCGATTTTGATAGTGGTGACCGCTGTGCCGGGCAGGGAGGAAAGCAGGATGCGGCGTAGCGAGTTGCCGAGCGTCGTTCCGTACCCCCGCTCCAAAGGCTCTACTATGAACTTCCCGTAAGAGCTGTCTTCATCCGTTCCAATACACTCAATGCGCGGCTTTTCAATCTCAATCAATGCAATCTCTCCTTTTTTATAGTGTAATGGGACTCCAACAGCCCGTTATTTGGAATATAACTCGACGATAAGATGTTCCTCAATCGGCAAATCAATGTCTTCCCGGACGGGCAGCGCCACCACGGACGCCTGCGCCCTTTCACGGTCGAGCGACAGCCATTGCGGGATGGGACGGGAGGCGTTGTTTTCTATCACCGTCTTGAATTTGTCGTTGCCGCGGCTCTTGTTGGAAAGAGCCACCGTCATCCCGGGCTTGACAAGGAAAGACGGAATGTTGACACGTCTGCCGTTGACGGTTACATGGCCGTGCGTCACCGTTTGGCGGGCTTCGGCGCGGCTCATGGCAAACCCGAGACGGTAAATCACGTTGTCAAGGCGGCGCTCCAGCAAGGAGAGGAGGTTGTCGCCGGTCTGGCCGCTCATGCCGGTCGCCATGTTGAAGTAAAGCCCGAACTGACGCTCCAAAACGCCGTAATGACGGCGCGCCTTCTGTTTCTCACGGAGCTGTGTACCGTATTCGCTGGGTTTCTTCCGGCCCTGCCCGTGCTGTCCGGGGGCATAAGGGCGGCGGTCTACGGCGCATTTTTCGGAGTAGCAACGGTCGCCCTTGAGAAACATTTTAAGCCCCTCGCGGCGGCACTGACGGCATACCGCGTCTGTATATCTGGCCATATTACACTCTCCTCCTCTTGGGGGGTCTGCAGCCGTTATGAGGAATCGGCGTCACGTCTTTAATCATCGTCACGTCCAAGCCGACGGCTTGCAGGGCGCGGATGGCTGCCTCACGCCCCGACCCCGGCCCCTTGACATACACGTCGACCGACTTTAGGCCATGCTCCATCGCGGCGCGCGCGGCGGTTTCCGCGGCGGTTTGGGCGGCAAACGGCGTGCTTTTGCGGCTTCCGCGGAAGCCCAGCCCGCCCGAAGACGCCCATGAGAGGGCGTTGCCCTGCACATCGGTGATGGTCACCATCGTATTGTTGAAGGAGGAACGGATATGCACCGCGCCTCTTTCAATATTTTTTCTCTCCCGGCGTTTTCTTGTCACGCCGCGCTTGGCTTTAGGCTGAGCCATACTCTGTTCCCTCCCTACTTCTTCTTGTTGGCAATCGTACGCTTAGGCCCTTTGCGCGTACGGGCGTTGGTTTTGCTTCGCTGGCCTCTTACCGGCAAGCCCTTGCGGTGCCGCAACCCCCGGTAACTGCCGATTTCGATGAGACGCTTGATGTCCAGCGCGACGTCGCGGCGCAAATCGCCCTCAACCTTGAGGTCTTTTTCAATGACCTCGCGCAGCTTCGCCACCTCTTCCTCGGTCAGCTTTTTCACGCGCACGTCGGGACTGATGCCCGTCTGCGCGAGGATTTTCTTCGCCGTGGCGCGGCCAATCCCAAAGATATAGGTCAGCCCAATCTCCACTCTTTTTTCATTCGGCAGGTCTACGCCGGCAATACGAGCCATATTTTTTCCTCCTACTTACCCTTGACGTTGTTTATGCTTGGGATTCTCGCAGAGAATCATCACGCGCCCGTGGCGCTTGATGATTTTGCATTTTTCGCACATCGGCTTGACCGAAGGACGCACTTTCATCATTTCCACCTCATTGCCGCGCTCCGGGCCGGGATTGAACCCCAGCTTTGGAGCCGCTGTTTTATTTAGACCTCCAAGTAATTCTTCCCCGGGTCAAATCGTAAGGGGACATTTGCAGCGTAACCTTGTCCCCGGGAAGGATGCGGATAAAATTCATGCGCAGCTTGCCGGAAATGTGGGCGTGGAGCAGATGCCCGCCGGGAATCTCCACCTTGAACTGCGCGTTGGGCAACGCTTCACGGACGATACCTTCCACTTCAATCATGTCTTCTTTTGCCACGCGCGTCCACCTCCCATCATATCATACGGATTCCTCGATTTTTGTCAGCAGCTCCGGCTCGGCTTTTGTCACCAGCACCGTATGTTCATAGTGCGCCGCCAGCGAACCGTCTGTTGTCACCACCGTCCAGCCGTCGCGCAGGACCTCCGTCTCCCCGCCGCCCGCCGCAACCATCGGCTCAATGGCTAAGGTCATACCGGGCAGGAGCCTTGCTCCGCGCTTGCCTTCGGAGAAATTCGGCACCTCAGGATCCTCATGGAGCTGCCGCCCCACGCCGTGACCTGTCCAGTCACGCACCACATCAAAGCCGTTTTCCCTCGCGAAGGACTGGATTGCCGCCGAGATATCGGAAACGCGCGCCCCCGAAACCGCTTGCGCCGCTCCCCGGTAAAAACATTCACGCGCCGTTTCAATCAGCCGCCGGGCCTCTTCGGATATCTCCCCCACCGCGAACGTCGCGGCGGTGTCCCCGTGAAACCCTTCAAAATACGCGCCAACGTCTATACTGACAATGTCGCCGGAGCGCAGGACGCGCCGCCGTGACGGGATGCCGTGGATGACTTCCTCGTTGACCGAGGTGTTGCTGGAGGCGGGGAATCCCCGATACCCTAAGAAGCTGGGAGAAGCGCCATGCCGCCGGATTGAACGCCGGATGGCGTCGTCTATCTGCTTTGTCGATACGCCCGGACGCGCAAGCTTGCCGCCTTCAATCAGTGCCAGAGCCGCAATCCGTCCGGCCTTTCGCATCGCCTCAGCCTCGCGCCCGGACTTGATTGAAATCATGCCAGAGCGTCCATGATGCGCCGGTTGATGTCCTCAAGCCCGCCAGTCCCCGCGACGCAGCGCAGCCGGTTGAGACGTTCATAGAAGCCCTTGAGCGGTTCCGACTGCTCATGGTAGACGCGCAGCCTTTCCCTAACCGTCTCCGGGTTGTCGTCGGCCCTGCGAATCAGTCCAGAGCCGCAGGCGTCACAGACGCCTTCCTGTTTGGACGGCTTGTGCTTCACGTGGAAGACCGCGCCGCAGGAGCAAACGCGCCGTCCGGCCATGCGCTCTTCGATATCGCTGTCCGGCACCTCAATCGAGAGGGCGATTTCCGGGCTGATGCCCAAATCCTCCAGCAGCTCCGCCTGCGGGATGGTGCGAGGGAACCCGTCAAGGATGTATCCGCCGGCGCAGTCCCCGCCCTCCAAGCGCTGTCTGAGGGCTTCGGCGACAATCTCGTCCGGCACCAGCTTGCCCGCGTCCACATAAGCCTTCGCCTTGACGCCGATGTCCGTCTGTTCGCGTATCGCCGCGCGTAAAATATCCCCTGTGGATATAATCGGCACATTGAGACTCTTGCCAATCATAGCCGCCTGCGTCCCCTTGCCGGAGCCCGGAGCGCCGAGTAGAATCAATACCATACCTTCACCCTATTCCAAAAATCCTTTGTAGTGCCGCATCATCATTTGAGACTCAATGGCCCTGACCGTTTCAAGCGCGACGCCGACGACGATGAGGAGGGAGGTGCCGCCCATAGCGAGTCCGGGAACGGACAGCAATCCGCTCATAATAATCGGCATAACAGCGATGACGCCGAGGAAAAGCGCGCCAAAGAGGGTGATGCGGTTAAGAACCCTGCGGATGAAATCGCTTGTGGGCTTGCCGGGGCGGAATCCGGGGATAAAGCCGCCGTTGTTCTTTAAGTTGTTGGCTATTTCAATCGGGTTGAACTGAATGGCCTGATAGAAATAGCTGAAAGCGACAATCAAGAGCAGATAGAAAGCGGCGTAAAGCCCCGAGCCGGGCCCGAATAGACCGTTCTGGCCAAACCATCTCCCGTCGGGATTCTGGGAGATAAAGCCCGCGATGGTGGCGGGGAAGGACACGATGGCGGAGGCGAAGATGATGGGCATAACGCCCGACATATTCACTTTCAGCGGCAGATAGGTACTCTGCCCGCCGTACATCTTGCGTCCGACCATCCGCTTGGAATATTGAATCGGGAGACGGCGCTCGGCCTGCGTGATGTAGACGACAAAGGTGACGGCGGCAAGAACCACCGCGAGGATGCCAAACAGCTCAACCCAGCGGTTCATTTCAACCAAAGCAATCGCGCCGCTCACCATAGCCGGCCCGCGGGAAACGATGGAAGCGAACAGGATGATGGAAATGCCGTTTCCGACGCCGAACTCAGTAATTTGCTCGCCCAGCCACATGATAAAGCTCGCCCCGGCCGCCAACGTCAGCACAATCACAAACCCGGCAAAGACGCTGTCGTCGCTGAGGACGTTCACGACTTCCCCGCTGGGAAGGGGGATTTGTCGGGCGTTGCGCATCAGCACATATTGGCCGAAGCCCAGCAGGAGGGCCAAAAAGACGGTGGCGTAGCGGGTAATCGCGGCAATCTTTTTGCGGCCTTCCTCTCCGCCTTCCTTCTGAAGCCGCTCCAACGCCGGGATGCCGACGGTCAGCAGGTTCATAATGATGGAGGCGTTGATATAGGGCTGGATGGAGAGAGAGAAGATGGACGCCTCGGCAAAAGCGCCGCCGCTCATCATGTTGACCAGTCCCAGAGCCGTGTTGGCGAGCTGGCTTTCAAACATTGCGCTGAAAGCGCCGGGGGTTACAAACGGAACGAGAACCTGCGCCCCAAACCGATAGATAACCAGTATCAGCAGCGTAAAAAGAATCTTTCTTCGCAGCTCTACTATTTTCCACGCGTTACGCAGTGTTTCAATCATAATAAAACGCACTTCCCTCCGGCCTCTTCGATTTTCTGCTTGGCAGATTCCGAAAAAGCGGCGGCGACAACCGTGAGAGCCGTTTTGATTTCTCCGCCGCCCAGTATTTTCAGCCCATAGGGGCATTTGCGCAGGATACGTTTTTCCAGCAGGCTTTCCGCCGTGACGGTGGCTCCGGCCTCAAACCCCTCCAGCGCGCCGAGATTGACGGCGGTCAGCGGCTCGGCGAAGCGCTTGTTGTTGAATCCGCGTTTGGGCAGACGAATCTTGAGCGGCATCTGTCCGCCCTCAAATCCGCGTTTGCGGCTGTAGCCGCTGCGCGATTTCTGCCCTTTATGCCCCCTGCCGGAGGTTTTTCCGTTCCCCGAAGCCGGACCGCGTCCGACGCGGAAGCCGCCCTTGCGGGAACCCTCCGCCGGGGCCAATTCTTGCAGTTTCATGTCAAATCCCCCTCTACCCGAACGAGGTAGCGAATTTGCGCCAGCTTTCCGCGGGTGGCCGCGTTGTCGGGCTGCTCGGCGGTATCGCCTATCCGACGCAGACCTAAGCTGTGCGCGGTGGCGATATGCTTGTCATGGCGCCCGTTGAGGCTCTTCACCAGCTTAATCTTAACCATGCCGCACCCCCAAGATGCTCTCCGGCGATTTCCCGCGCACCCGTGCCACGTCGGCTACGCTCTTGAGGGACATCAGCCCCCTCATCGTCGCGGTAACGACGTTTTGCGGGTTGTTCGAGCGCAGGCATTTGGTACGCACATCGCGGATGCCCGCCGCTTCCATCACGGCGCGCACCGGCCCGCCGGCGATAACGCCGGTACCGGGAGCGGCCGGCTTGAGCAGCACGCGCCCCGCGCCGAAGGCTCCGATAACCTCGTGGGGAATGGTCGTCCCTTTTAGGTTGATTTTCACCAGATTCTTTTTCGCGTCGTCAATCCCCTTGCGAATCGCGTCCGGCACCTCGCCTGCTTTGCCGAGACCGAAGCCCACCGTTCCGTTCCCGTCGCCAACGACGACCAGCGCGGCGAACTTAAAGATACGCCCGCCCTTCACGGTCTTGGACACGCGGTTGAGGGATATGACTTTTTCTTTCATGTCGGACGCGGCCGGATCAAATTTTCCCTGCGGCATGTTTGGTCATTCCCTCCTTAAAACTCTAATCCGGCTTCTCTCGCGCCTTCGGCCAGTTCCTGCACGCGCCCGTGGTAGAGATAGCCTCCGCGATCGAACACAACGGTTTTGATGCCTTTTTTAACAGCGCGCGCAGCCACCAGTTTCCCGACTTCCCGGGCCGCCGCCTTGTTGCTGCCAGTTTTCCCCTTGAATTCCTTATCCAGCGAGGAAGCGGCGCACAGCGTGGTTCCGGTCGCGTCGTCGATGACCTGAGCGTAGATGTTGTTTAAGCTGCGGAATACATTGAGACGCGGACGGGACGCAGTCCCTTCGATTTTCCCGCGCACACGCCTGTGTCTTCTCCGGCGCTGCGCTTCGGTATCAACGCGTTTAACCATGATTCAATCCCCCGCTCTACTTCTTCTTGCCGCCGGCTTTACCCTCTTTGCGGCGGATGACTTCTCCGGCATACTTGATGCCCTTGCCTTTATACGGCTCCGGCGGGCGTTTCTCGCGTATCTCTGCGGCCAACTGGCCCACACGCTGCTTATCGCTGCCCGACACGGTGATTTTGTTCCCCTCCACGGCAAGCGCCAAGCCCTCCGGCGGATCGATAAAAACCTGATGGGAATAGCCGACGTTGAGAACCAACTGCTTGCCTTGCATCGCGGCGCGGTATCCCACGCCGTTGACCTCAAGCTGCTTGGTAAAGCCCGCGGTAACGCCCACAACCATGTTGTCGAGCAGCGCGCGCGCCAAGCCGTGCTGGCTGCGATGCTCCTTGCTCTCGCTCGGACGTTTCGCGTGGATGACGCCGCCGTCCCGCTCAAAAGCAATCATCGGCGGAAGCTGCTGCTCAAGCGTCCCTTTGGGGCCCTTGACAACGGCAAAATTCGTTTCACTCAGACTGATGTCCACTCCCGCCGGTACCGGGATGGGCTTTCTTCCTATACGAGACATAATCTATACCCCTCCCCTTACCAAACAAACGCGAGGACTTCGCCGCCGACGTGCGCCGCGCGCGCCTTTTTGTCGGTCATAAGCCCCTTGGATGTTGAAATGATGGCGATGCCGAGGCCGCGCAGCACCTGCGGCAAATCCTCCGCGCCCACATAGACGCGCAAGCCGGGTTTGGACACACGGCGCAGGCCTGTGATGGCTTTTTCCTTTGTCGGCATATATTTCAGAGCGACGCGGATGATGCCCTGTCCTTTGCCGGAGAGCTGCTGGACGCCCTTGATATACCCTTCCTCAAGAAGGATATCGGCGATAGAGCGTTTGAGGTTGGACGCCGGGATATCGACGGTATCATGCCGCGCCGCGTTGGCGTTGCGGATGCGCGTCAGCATATCGGCGACGGGATCGGTGATTTGCATGGTATTACCTCCTGTTTTACTTTGAGGTTAAGGGCAGCGGCGGTTCACCAAGATGCCTTCCGTACCCCGGGGATTTGCCCCTTATACGCGATTTCACGGAAACAGATGCGGCATAGGCCGTAGTTGCGCAGGTACGCGTGCGGACGCCCGCAAATCTTGCAGCGGTTATACGCCCTCGTAGAAAATTTCGCCGGTTTTTGCTGCTTGAGAACCAATGCTTTCTTAGCCATTTCGGGCCGTCCCTCCTTATTTAAGCCGTGCGGGCGAACGGGGCGCCCAGCAGCGTCAGCAGTTCCAGCGCCTCTTCGTCGGTCTGGGCGGTGGTGCATATCACAACGTCCATCCCTCGGATTTTGTCAATCTTGTCATAGATGATTTCCGGGAAGATAAGCTGTTCCTTCAGCCCCAGCGCGTAATTGCCGCGCCCGTCGAAAGCCGAGGGGTTGATGCCGCGGAAGTCGCGGACGCGCGGGAGCGCCACGTTGAGCAGGCGGTCGATGAATTCCCACATACGCGCCCCGCGCAGGGTCACCTTCACGCCGACCGGCATCCCGGTGCGGACTTTGAAGTTCGCCACCGATTTTCTGGCGCGCGTAACAACGGCTTTCTGCCCGGTAATCTGGGATAAATCGCCCGCAACGGCGTCCAGAATCTTTGAGTTGTCGCGCGCGTCGCCGCAGCCGACATTGATGATGATTTTTTCAAGCGTGGGTATCTGCATCACGCTTTTATACGCGAATTTCTTCATCATCGCGGGCGCGACTTCTTTCTTATAGCGCTCTTTTAGCCTCGGCATAGGTTTTGCCTCCTACTAAATCGTTTCTCCGCATTTCTTGCAAACGCGGCTTTTGGTGCCGTCCTCGGCGATTTGAAACGCGGCTCTCGTGGGTTTTTGGCATTTGGGGCATACCCGCATCACCTTGCAGGCGTAGACGGGACATTCCTTCTCAATGATGCCGCCCGGGTCGGTTCTGCGCCGCGGCTTGGAGTGCCGCTTCGACACGTTGATGCCTTCCACCAGCACCTTATCCTGCTTAGGCAGGGTTTGCAGAACCTTGCCCTTCCTGCCCTTGTCTTTGCCGGACAGGACGATGACGACGTCATCCTTGCGTACAGACAGACTGTTCATAACTAAATAACCTCCGGCGCGAGGGACAGGATCTTCATATAGTCCTTGTCGCGCAGCTCGCGGGCGACCGGGCCGAAGATGCGCGTCCCGCGCGGGTTTTTGTCTTCCTTAATCAGCACGGCGGCATTGTCGTCGAAACGAACATAGGAGCCGTCCGGCCTGCGGATGGCGTGCGCGGTACGCACGACCACAGCCTTGACCACTTCGCCTTTTCTCACGGGGCTGGCCGGCGCCGCCTTGCGGACGGAAGCGACCACAACGTCGCCCACGCCGCCGTATTTCCGGCTTGAACCGCCCAAAACGCGGATGACCTTTATCTCCTTGGCGCCGGTGTTGTCGGCCACCGTCAGATAACTTTCCTGTTGTACCACATGGGACACCCTCTTTCCAGATAGCAGATAACAGATACTGTGATGGGTTATTTGGCTTTTTCGATGATTTCGACCAGCCGCCAGTGTTTGTCCTTCGACAGCGGACGGGTCTCCATGACGAGAACCTTGTCTCCGACGCCGCACTCGTTTTTCTCGTCGTGGGCCTTGAGCCTATAGGTGCGCTTGACGATTTTCTTGTACAGCGGGTGCTTTACGCGGGTCTCTATGGCCACCACAATGGTCTTGTTCATCTTATCGCTCACAACCACGCCGGTTCTTGTTTTGCGGAATTTGCGCCCGCTTACAGCTTCCTTATCCGCAGCAGGCTCCTCCTCCGCGAAAACCGGCTCCGGCTCAGGTGTGGGAGCGGGTTCGGGCTTCGGCTCAGGCTCCGGCACGGGTTCCGGCGCGGGAGCGGGTTCAGGCTCCGGCACGGGTTCTGGTTCCGGCTCTGGCTCCGGCACGGGAGCGGTCTCTGGTTCCGGCTCCGGTTCAGGCGCGGGGGCGGGTTTCGGAGCGGGCTTCGGCCTTGGCTTCGCCGCAGGCTTCGGAGCGGGAGCGGGTTCGGATTCCGGTTCGGATGCCGACGCCGCTTCGGCGGCGGCGTCTTCGGCGACCGGAGCTTCCTCTTTTTTCTTGCGGGGAGCTCTGGGCTTCTTCACCGGGGCGGAAGGAGCGTCCGTCACGGCAGCCGCATCCTCGGGGGCGGTTTCCGTTTGTTTAATCTTCTCTTCGCTCATCGTCCTGCCGCCTCCTTTAGCTCGTTTTCGCGGATAAGCGTTTTCACGCGCGCAATGTCTTTCTTCACGTCACTGATTCTGATGGGGTTGTCGAGCTGGTTGGTGGCGTGCTGCATACGCAGATTGAAGAGGTCTTTTTTCAAATCAAGCAACTTGCCCCCCAATTCTCCGGGGCTGAGGTCGCGCAGTTCGCTTGCCTTCATTCCGCCTCGCCTCCCGTCTCGGTATCACTGTCCGCGGCCGGCGCCGTTTCCTTGACGATAAACTTGCATTTGACCGGCAGCTTGTGCATTGCGCGGCGCAGCGCTTCGCGCGCCATTTCCTCGCCCACGCCCGCAATTTCAAACAGCACACGGCCCGGCTTGACCACAGCCACCCAGTATTCGGGCGACCCTTTACCGGAACCCATGCGCGTTTCGGCGGGCTTTGCCGTCACCGGCTTGTGGGGGAAAATCTTAATCCAAACCTGTCCGCCCCTGCGGATATGACGGGTCATGGCGATACGGGCCGCCTCAATCTGGTTGCTGGTAATCCAGCCCGGCTCCACGGCCGCAAGGCCGTACTCGCCGTTGGAGATAAAGTTGCCTTTCAGCGCCTTGCCTTTCATCCGTCCGCGCTGGACGCGGCGGAATTTCACTCTTTTGGGTATCAACATATTTAGCTGCCTCCTTCACGGCGCGGGGGATATCCGCCGCCGCCGGGTCCTCCCGGCCTTCCCGGGCCTCCCGGACGCCCGCCGCCGCCAAAACCGCCCGGCCGGCCGCCGCCGGGTCTTCCCGGCCCTCCCGGACGCCCGCCGTCGCGGCCGTCTCTGCGGTCGCGCCTGTCGCGTCGGTCACGCCTGTCGTCGCGGATGCGGGGCGCTTCGATGGTACGCGGCCCCATGCGGTTGCCCGCCGTGAGAACCTCGCCCTTGTAAATCCACACCTTCACGCCGATACGCCCGTAGGTGGTATGCGCTTCGGCAAAGCCGTAGTCAATGTCCGCTCTAAGGGTTTGGAGCGGGATGGTGCCTTCGTGGTAATGCTCGCTTCTGGCGATTTCAGCGCCGCCCAGACGCCCGGATACGGCGGTCTTGATGCCTCTCGCCCCTGCCCGCATCGAGCGCATCATGGCCTGCTTCATCGCGCGGCGGAAGCTGATGCGTTTTTCGAGCTGCGCGGCAATGTTTTCGGCGACAAGTTGCGCGTTGAGATCGGGATTTTTGACCTCGACGATGTTGAGCGCCACTGGCTTTTTGACCATCTTCTCGATTTCAGTGCGGAGCTTTTCAATGTCCTGCCCGCCCCGCCCGATGACCATACCGGGCTTGGCGCAATGCAGAAAGACGCGTACACGCGTGCTGTCGCGCTCGATTTCGATGCGCGGCACGCCGGCGGCGTTGAGCTTTTTCTTCAAAAACTCGCGGACGCGATAATCCTCAACGATTAAATCTCCGACCTTGTCCGGCCTTGCGTACCAGCGGGAATCCCAGCCCTTGATGACGCCTACGCGCAGTCCGTGCGGATTGACTTTCTGTCCCATAGCCGTCCTCCTCAGTTTTCTTCGTCGCGATCCGCGACGGTAACGGTAATGTGGCTGGTTCGCTTGAGAATCCTGTAGCCGCGCCCCTTGGCTCTGGCGTGCATCCGTTTCAGCGTCGGCCCTGCGCCGATGAGAACCTTGTAGACATAGAGGTTGTCGCGGCCTATATCCAAGTTGTTCTCGGCGTTGGCGCAGGCGCTGTCCAGCACCTTAATCAAAAGCTCGCTCGCGGCCTTGGGTGTGTGGAGAAGAATGGCGCGGGCCGTTTTAACGTCCTTGCCCCGAATCAAATCGCTCACGATGGAAACCTTGCGCGGCGAAATGCGGGCATATTTGTGATGCGCTGTCGCTTGCATAATCATTTACCTCCCGCTCGTCTTGCTTCCGGCATGGCCCCGGAAGGTGCGCGTGGGGGCGAACTCGCCCAGCTTATGCCCGACCATGTCCTCTGTGATATAGACGGGCACATGCTTGCGTCCGTCATGGACGGCAAAGGTATGCCCCACAAAATCGGGGAAGACCGTGGAGGCGCGGCTCCATGTCTTTAAGACCTTCTTCTCGTTTTTCCTGTTCAGCTCGTCTACCCTCTTGAGCAGCTCAGGAGCGGCAAACGGGCCTTTCTTAACGCTTCTTCCCATGAATCCTCACCTACCTCACTTCACATTGCGGCGCTTAACAATCAATTTATCGGTGCGGTGCTTTTTCTTGCGCGTCTTGTATCCGAGCGTCGGCTTGCCCCACGGCGTCACCGGGCCGGGACGCCCAATCGGGCTTTTGCCCTCACCGCCGCCGTGCGGGTGGTCGCAGGGGTTCATCACCGAGCCGCGAACCGTGGGACGGACGCCCATATGGCGCTTGCGTCCCGCTTTGCCGATTTGAATGTTCTCATGGTCGTGGTTTCCAATCTGGCCGATGGTGGCTTTGCAGTCCTGCCGCACGATGCGCACCTCGCCCGAAGGAAGCCTGATTTGCGCCGACACGCCTTCCTTGGCCATAAGCTGGGCCGAGCCGCCGGCGGAGCGAACCATTTGCGCTCCCCGCCCGGGGTAAAGCTCAATGTTGTGGATGACGGTGCCGAGCGGGATGTTGGCAATCGGGAGACAGTTGCCCGGACGGATGTCCGCGCCCGCGCCCGAAATCACGGCGTCGCCGTCTTTCAATCCGGCGGGGGCGATGATGTAGCGCTTTTCGCCGTCTTCATACTGAAGCAGGGCGATGTTGGCGCTGCGGTTGGGGTCATACTCAATCCCGATAACCTTGGCGGGCATATCGGTCTTGTCGCGCTTGAAGTCAATTTTGCGGTATTTGCGCTTTTCGCCGCCGCCGTGGTGGCGGACGGTAATGCGGCCTTGGTTGTTGCGGCCGGCCGTCTTTTTAATCGGCTCCAGCAGCGACTTTTCCGGCGTCTTTTTGGTAATCTCGGAGAAATCGCTGACCGTCATATGCCGGCGGGACGGCGTGGTGGGACGGAACTGTCTAATACCCATAATCTAACGTCTCTTAACGAATTGTCAATTATCCATTGTCAACCGTTAATTGACTACACCATCCCTTCAAAGAATTCTATCGGATTGCTTTCGCCCTTCAGCCGGACGATGGCCTTCTTGCGCGCCGGGCGGCGTCCGATATGCACGCCCATCCGCTTGACCTTGCCTTGCATGTTCATGGTGTTGACGCTTTTCACGCTGACCTTGAATATCGTTTCCACAGCTTGACGAATCTCGATTTTGTTGGCGTCCCGCGCCACCTCAAAGGCATACACCTTGTCTCCGGCCCTTTCCATCGAGCGCTCGGTGATGATGGGGCGCAGAAGGATGTCATACGGCGTTTTCATTTCCCGAACACCTCCTCAATGGTTTCCAGCGCGGCTTTGTCAACAATCAAGGTTCCCGCGTTGACGATGTCATACACGCTCATCACGCCGGCAAAGGCCGTCTTCACGCTTTGGAGGTTCCGCGCGCTCTTAACGACGGTTTCCCGCGGCTCCTTGGTGACGACGTAGCTTTTGTCCGTAACGCCCAGCGCTTCTAAAAACGCGGCAAACGCCTTGGTTTTGATTTCGGGCAAGTCCAGCCCGTCAATGACCAGCACCTTATTGTCGATGGCCTTCTGCGAGAGGGCGCTCTTCATCGCCAGCCTGCGGGTCTTCTTGTTGATGCTGAGGGTGTAATCGCGCGGCTTGGGCGCGAACGCCACGCCGCCGTGCGTCCATTGGGGGGAGCGGGTGCTTCCCTGACGGGCGCGCCCGGTGCCTTTTTGGCGGTAAGGCTTTCTGCCGCCGCCCGCAACCTCGGCGCGGGTGAGCGCCGACTGGGTGCCCTGACGGCGGGCGGCCAAATGCGCCTTGACCACCGAATGGACAGAGGCAGCCGACGGCACAACGCCGAACACCGCTTCCGAAAGCTCCATTTCGCCGGTTTCCTTGCCGGACATATCGTATACTTTAGCTTTGGGCATATCGGTCGCCTCCTATTACGCGTTTTTCACTGAATTTCTTATATATACCAGACTTCCCCTAGAACCGGGGACGGCGCCCCTGACCAGAATGACGCCCAGCTCCGCGTCTGTCTTCACCACCACGAGGTTGAGGACGGTCGTCTGCTCGCTGCCCATATGTCCCGCCATCTTTTTCCCCGGCAGCACGCGGCTGGGGTCGGAGCCGGAGCCCATCGAGCCTTGGTGGCGGTGGACGGGGCCTCCGCCGTGGCTCATGGCCGTGCGGCCGAAGCCGTGGCGCTTGATAACGCCCGCGTAGCCTTTGCCCTTGCTCACCCCGGTGACGTCCACGCGGTCGCCCGCCTCAAACACAGAGACGTCAATGACGTCGCCGGTTTTATACTCGCCTTCAAGGTCAAACTCTTTGAGATACTTCTTGAGCGGCGTGCCGGCTTTTTCAAAGTGCCCGCGTTCGCCCTTGCTCAGCTTGCGCGCCGCAATGTCCTCAAATCCGAGCTGAACCGCCTTGTAGCCGTCGCGTTCCGGCGTCTTGACCTGCGTGACCTCGCAGGGGCCGGCCTGTATGACGGTGACGGGGATGACCCGCCCGGCTTCGTCAAAGGTCTGCGTCATGCCGGCTTTCTTGCCGATAATGGCTTTTTGCATATTCGTTCCTCCCAATTATTGGTTGGCCGCCGGCCAACATGATTGGTTTTACAGCTTAATCTCAATCTCCACGCCCGCCGGCAAATCGAGGCTCATCAGCGATTCCACCGTTTTCTGGTCGGGCTTGATGATGTCAATCAGACGCTTGTGGGTGCGCCGCTCAAACTGCTCGCGGCTGTCCTTATATTTATGGACGGCGCGCAGGATGGTGATGATTTCTTTGCGGGTGGGGAGCGGAATGGGGCCCGATACGCGCGCGCCGTTGCGTTTGGCCGTCTCGACGATGCGCTCGGCGCTCTGGTCGATTAGCTGATGGTCATACGCTTTCAGACGTATGCGGATTTTTTCTTTAACCCTTGCGGTAGCCGCAGAAGCTGCCATGATATGGTCTCCTCTCTTAACACCGGGGAATCATTTTCCGTATACCCCGCCGTGTGTGTCATCAGCGTAAAGACGCTCAAGTAGTTTACAACAGTGATTTCCGTTTGTCAAGGCCTTTTTGAAAATAATTTCAATTTTCTCAAAAAGGGCCTTTCCCCCGCCCCGCCGCAGTTGAAAAAACTGCTTGCCAACCGGATACGTCCTGTGATATGCTGTTGAGAAATACCCTATAGTGAAGGAGCGGTTACGGTATGGGCTTGAACAAGTTTCGCTTTTCGGAGGATATACTGCGGGTCGTCAGCAACTGCAAGGGCATTTCCATCCCCAAAAGCAGAGAAGACATCATAGCGCTGGCGCTCGGTTCCCCCGGCGCGGACAGCTTTACGGTTAGCTACGACGTCAACGGCCAGCAGCATGACGAGGCAACCATCGTCCGCTGCAAAAACGGCGTGGCGGTCAACTACATTGACGATTACATGAGACGGCGCGACCCCGACTGCCTGATTGTGGCGGACGAATTCCCCACAGACAAGCCGCGCTTCAAGGAAGAATACGGCGCCGACTTCTCGGCGCTCAGGGAAAAAACCCTGCGCTGGCTGGAGGAGCAGGAGCTGATTATCGTCCCCTTTATGGCGGGCGGGAAGCAATTCGGCTACCCCTCGGTGCTGATTACGCCGAAAAACGCCGCGTTTTTCGCCTGCGGACTGGCGGGCCTGCAGTATTTCTTCAACATCGACGAGGCCGAGGGCGTGTTTGACCCCAAGATGGTCATCATGCTCGCGCCGCCCTTCCGGCACACCCACTTCGACGGCAAGCAAATCGTCGTACATAACCGCACGCCGGAGCTTTACGAAATGTTCTCCTACAACCTCTACCCGGGGCCGAGCGCCAAAAAAGGCGTTTACGGCTTCCTGCTCGACGTGGGCGAAAGGGAAAACTGGGTGACGGCGCACGCCTCCGCCGTGCGGGTGACCACGCCCTATGAAAACGAAATGGTCATCATGCACGAGGGCGCGTCGGGCGGCGGCAAGAGCGAAATGGGCGAAAACATCCACAAAGAACTGGACGGCAAAATCGTCATCGGCCGCAACCTCACCACCGGCGAGAAGTTTTACCTCACCATCGCCGAACACTGCGAACTCAGCCCCATCGCCGACGATATGGTGCTGTGCCACCCCTCCATGCAGAACGACAGCGGCAAGCTGGTCGTTCAAGACGCCGAGGACGGCTGGTTCCTCCGCCTCGACCATATCAAAGAATACGGCACCGAGCCGTATCACGAAAAAATCTTCATCCACCCCAGCGAGCCGCTTGTTTTCCTCAACATCCAAGGCACCGCCAACGCCACCTGCCTTGTCTGGGAACACACCATCGACTCCAACGGGCAGCCCTGCCCCAACCCGCGCACCATCCTGCCGCGCAGAATGGTTCCCGACGTCATAAACAAGCCGGTGGAGGTCGATGTGCGCAGCTTCGGCGTGCGTACGCCCCCCTGCACCGCCGAGCACCCCACCTACGGCATACTGGGCATGATTCAAATCCTGCCGCCCGCGCTCGCGTGGCTGTGGCGCTTGGTTGCGCCCAGAGGCCACAACAACCCGTCCATCGTCGATACCACCGGCATGACCAGCGAGGGCGTCGGCTCCTACGGCCCCTTCCTCACCGGCAAGATGGTCAACCACGCAAACCTTTTGCTGGAGCAAATCAAAAAATCCGTCAACACCCTGTTCGTCGTCTTCCCCAATCAGCACGTCGGCTGCTATGAGGTGGGCTTCAAGCCGCAATGGGTCATGCGCGAATACCTCGCCATGCGCGGCGCGCACAGCTTCAAACCCGAAAGCCTTGTCCCCGCCCGTCTGCCCCTGCTGGGCTGGTGCCTCGACAGCATGAAAATCAACGGCCAGTTTGTCCGTCGCGCTTTCCTGCGCCCTGAAACCCAAGTGGAAATCGGCCTTGAGGGCTACGACAAGGGCGCCAAGCTGCTCACCGATTTCTTCAAAACAGAAATCAAAAAGTTCGACGCCCCCGACCTTGACCCCGTCGGCAAGCAAATCCTCGACGCCTGCTACAGAGACGCCCCCCTCGACGACTACATCGCCATCCTGCCCCGCAAGTAGAAACCCCGATTATATATAGAGAGACCGGCGCGTTCCCGCGCCGGTCTCTTTTCGTTTTCCGCAAGCCCTAGGGCAAATACTGCAAGTACGATTGGTCGGACTCAAATTCAAAGTTGGAGTAGCTGATTGTCGCCCGATTCATGGTGACTATGAAGCCAAAGCCCTTGGCGTGGATTTTGCCTGTGGCGTAGTCAAACCGCAGGGCAAGACGGAGGTCGTAGCCATCGATAACCACCTGCCCGCCGGTTTCCACACTGCCGTAAATTCCCCCGCTTACGGCATTGAGGTTGCTGAGTATGTCCAAGCCGTATTCCATCGGGGTAAAGGTTTCGTTAATGGATGCGGCAGATACGTTGGTAGTGAACTCGTTGTTTCCCGGGAATATTGTGGTATACGAACGGACGGGCCCTTCCCCAGCCGTTAGCTGTAGATTGCCGTTTCCGAGGATTGCCAGTGTCGCGTCGGTTACATCCCCCTGCCAAACCGAGCTGAGGAAATGACCAAGTGCAAACTCTGTGGCTTCTCTCCTTGGCGGGATGTTGACCCTTGCAAATATAAAGTCAAAGGTTTTTGCTCGGTCATAGCTTAGAATAAAGTCGGCTGTTCTTGTGCCGGTGAATGTTATATTCTCGTTGACGAGGATTGTGTTTATAAGCTCAAGCTCACCCGCAACCAGCGGACGTCCTTGCGGGGGCGACTTTCTCGGGGGCAGCGGCTCTACCACCTTATCGGTGACAGAACCGGGGGGTGGGCTTATGTCGGGGTCGGGGCTTGGGCTTGGGCTGGGTTCAACCGTGCCGCCTCCATTGCCGTCGCCACCTCCGTCGCCGCCTCCTCCGCCGCCCGGCGGTCTTTCGGCAATCCGGTCTCCCGGGCTTCCGGGTGTTGGCCCATAGATGACAAACTTAGACCATGTTCTCTCCATCGTAGGTATGTCAATGTCAAGCCACGGTTTGTCGGGGCTTCGCCCGCCGCCGGGGGTCACAGGCGTTCTCCTCCTCGCGGCGGAGACGTTGTCGGGGTCTTGGCCGGGAGGTCTTGTGACGAGGATGAACTCATCGCCTTTTGTCACCGGGCCGACGTTGTAGTCGGAGTCGTAAATCAGCTTGCTGCCGTCAAGCTTAAAGAGGAAGGGCGTTCCGTCCACCTCGTCGATGAAGATGGCGCTGTCTCCCGCGACGAGGAAGAAGCCGAGGAAGGGGCCGTCGCCGCCGCCGGGAACAAAGTCGAAGTCATGCGTCCAGATGTCGATGTAGGGGTTGTTCAGGCCGCGGCCGAGTTCGCAGATATATCTGCCGGGCCATATTGCCCGCGCGTACTCGTAGGATTTCAGCATGGTGATGACGCCCTGCTCGCGGGTATAGGGCCCGTCCGGGCCGAAGCGGTTGCTTCCGACGCCCGACATGATGCCCGCCGCCTGCACCCGCCCCACGGCGTCCCGCGCCCAGTTTGCGACGCTGCCGCTGTCGGCAAAGGAGGAGGCTTGGCTTGGGAACGGCTGGCCGATGGCGTCGGAAAGCTGCGCGAGCATGACGGCGGCCATTTCGCGGGTAAGCGGCCCGTTCGGGTTAAAGTTCCCGCCGCCGACGCCCGACGCGATGCCGACCTTCGCCGCCTTGCGCACGTTGATATCGTTCGTGTCGTTGAAGGAGGGCAGGTCGCCGGTAATCGGGCCAAGCTCTTCCTCATACAGCGCGATGGCCAGCGCCGCAAATTCGGCGCGGGTGAGGTTTTGCTGGTAATTCGCTTGCAGCAGCGCCGGTACCAGCCCCAAGTTGACGCCCTGCGTCACCGACGGCCGCGCCCAGTCCGAAGCCCCTCCGGGCGTCTGCGAAGGCGCCGGGGACGGAACCGGGGACGGCGCCGGGGAACCGGCTAACACTTCCACCTGAAGGGTTGTGGCGTTGCCAAGGTAGATACTGTACAAGCCCGACTCGGCGAAGGTGTACGAAGCGCCCGAGGCGCCGCGATAGACGGGCGAATCACTAAGCCCATGCTCGCCCATCGCGGAGCTGTCCCACGCTGTAATCCTGTGGATGACAAACCCCACACCCGAAACGCTTAACACCGAGCGCAGCGCGAGCTTGAATCTTGGCGCGCTCTCGCCGTATTCTCCGAACGTGGTGTCAACATAGTTGGGAACCGGCGTGATGGAATAGCTGAAATGCGGCGGGAAATAAGTGAAGTTTTCCGTCCACACATTGCCCGACACGGTGCCGTACGGCGGCGGGGTGTTCGCGGTATTCGCGGAAACAAAGGTTAAGCTGCCCGCCAGAATAACCAGAACCATCGCCAGTGACAGGATTTTCGTTTTCATTGCCCACACATCCTTTTTTTGATTGGATATTGCCCGCGCCAAAGGTATCGAAAAACGCGCTCGTTTGCGTTATATAATTTTACCACTTTATTCAGCGTATTGCAAACGGCGGCAGTCCGCCCCCGGCCTATGTCCGCCGCAGCCAAATCATCAGCGCCGTCAAATCGGCGGGGTTGACGCCCGACACCCGCGACGCCTGACCCAGATTTTCCGGCCGGACGCGGGCCAGCTTTTCCCGCGCCTCAAGGCGCAGCCCTTGGATGGAGACATAGTCAATATCTTCGGGCAGGGCGCGGTTTTCCATATGCGCCATTTCCTCCATCAGCGCCCGCTGGCGGCGCAGATAGCCTTCGTATTTGACTTGGATTTCCACCTGTTCCGCCACCTCGTCCGGCAGAGGCTCCGGCGGCCGGGCGGCTTCGGTCTGCATCAAAACGGCGTAGGAAACCTCCGGGCGGCGCAGCTTGGGGAGGAGGTTTGCCTTTTTGAGCCGCGCGATTTCATCCTCCGCCATTTTGTATTTCGCCCTAACCGCGTCATACCGCGCCTTCGGCACAAGACCCAGCTCATAGCCGATGGGCGTCAGGCGGGCGTCGGCGTTGTCCTGCCGCAGCAGCAAGCGGTATTCGCTTCTGGAGGTCATCATGCGGTACGGCTCCTCCGTGCCGCGCGTCACAAGGTCGTCAATCAGCGTGCCGATATAGCTTGACGAGCGCGGAAGGACAAACGGCGGCTCGCCTTGGGCGAACCGCGCCGCGTTAATGCCCGCCGCCAGTCCCTGCGCGGCGGCTTCCTCATACCCGGACGAGCCTAAAATCTGCCCCGCGCCGAACAATCCGGGGTGTTTCTTCACCATCAGCGACGGCGTGAACGCCAGAGGGTCGGCGCAGTCGTATTCAATGGCGTAGCCGGGACGGGTCATCACGGCGTTTTCCAGCCCCGCCAAGGCGTGAAGGACGCGCTCCTGCACCTCCTCCGGCATGGAGGAGGATAAGCCTTGCAGATAATATTCGTCTGTGTCCAGCCCCATCGGCTCGCAGAAAACCGGGTGGCGCTCTTTCTCCGCGAAACGCACCACCTTGTCTTCAATCGACGGGCAGTACCGTGCGCCCACGCCCTCAATCACGCCGGAATACATCGGGCTTTTGTCTAAGTTCTCCCGCAGGACGGCATGGGCGGCTTCGTTCGTCCACGTCATATAGCAGGAGACGAGGTTTCTCACCGGGCGGGGCGTTGTGAACGAGAACGGGACGGTGTCCTCCCCGTCCTGACGCTCCATTTTGAAAAAATCAATCGTCCGTCCCAGCGCGCGGGGCGGCGTGCCGGTCTTAAAACGGCGCAGCCGCAGCCCCAGCCGCAGCAGGGATTGCGACAATTCTGTAGCCGGCGGCATCCCGTCCGGCCCCGCCTCGCGGACATGGCTCCCGGTGAGGATACGGCTGTTCAGAAACGTCCCCGCCGCAATCACCACGGCTTTGGCATGGTATTCCATGCCGGCGGCGGTGGTCAACAGCCACAGGCGGGACGGCGCGTCCTCCGGGGCGATGTGCGCAATCTCCGCTTGCTTGAGGGTCGCCTCGCGCTCCAAAGCACGCTTCATATAGGCGCGATAGGCGGCGCGGTCGGCTTGAGCCCGCAGTGAGTGAACCGCCGGACCCTTGCCGCGGTTTAACATTCTGTATTGGATGCAGCAGGCGTCGGCTGCTTTGCCCATCTCGCCGCCCAGCGCGTCAATCTCGCGCACCAGACAGCCCTTCGCCGTGCCGCCGACGGAGGGGTTGCAGGGCATATTGCCCACCGCGTCCAGCTGCGCGGCGAAGCATATCACCGAACAGCCCAAACGCGATGCCGCCAGCGCGGCTTCGATGCCCGCGTGTCCGGCGCCGATAACGGCAA
>Ga0099364_10001105_pt1 | contig 45052 bp, 29 predicted proteins | sample TergutTh196P3_FD_73070 | JGI IMG/M metagenome (GOLD analysis project Ga0099364, IMG submission 73070) | Microcerotermes parvus P3 segment gut microbial communities from Pointe-Noire, Republic of the Congo - Th196 P3 | ecosystem: Host-associated > Arthropoda: Insects > Digestive system > Gut ...
AATAGACATGTTCCATAACCTTCAGAATACACATCAAACACGATGGTTTTTCCCATTTTTGGCAAAAAACCGGGAAGTTTTCTCCGGTTACAGGGGGCGTTTCGGGGTTATGGAACAGGTCTAATCAATGCCATTTAAGATGCACTGGGGCTGAAGCCCTGGGCTAGAATGCTCTGCCCTTACAGGGCGATTTTTGTGTAGAACCACTGGATGGCGCAAGGGGCAAATTGCATGCCGTTTTTGCCATTTTCGCTCTACTTTTGCCGGGATTGACTCAACAGCATAAATCACCTAGAATGGCGGAGTAGTGTTTCGTGGATGCCAGAAACGGGAACAAATGGAACCTTTTTCTTTGCGCCACTATAGGGTGTAGTCTTTATACGATATGACCGACATACTTTTTGCCCGCCGTTCTAACAACCGGATTCTCGTTTCCAGCCGTCCTGACCATGTTTTTCAGAGTTGGCGGGGAGAAAATGAGCGTTGGCTTTTCGTCTCCCCCCACGACGATGACATCGTACTCGGCGCAGGGCTGCATTTCATTGCCGGGATTGAATCGGGAGTCCCCACGCACGCCGTTGTTTCGACCATTGGTGCCGGATATTGCCGTTTGGAACACAAGGATACCATTGCGCAAATCCGGCGGGAGGAATGCCGGAAATCCTTCAAATTGTTGGGATTGCCGGAGAATCACCTGCACTTTTTCGACTACTGGTCGAATGACATTATGCAAAATTTGGGTCGGCAGTTTACGGACAATCCCGCCAGTCCGACGGCGATTGCCGGCGGCGATGGCTACCAGAATTCATTCACCTGGCTTTTGCGGCAGGTTCGTCCCAGCCGGGTCTTTATTCCTTCTCAAACGGATATTCATCCCGCGCATAAGGCGGTGCATTCGGAACTCATCATCAGTGTTTTTCACGCCCACGGGAAGATATGGCCCGAACTCGGCGACCCGATTGAAAAGTTTCCGAGTCTGTATGAATATGCCACGTATAGTGATTACATTGAAGCACCGAACCACCAGGTCAAAACATCTCCCGACTTGCTGGAACGCAAACTTGCGGGAATTGCTGCCTATGAATCGCAGGAACAGATCGAGTCGCTCGTTGTGAATATCCGCAGTCAGGGACCTCGGGAATATATTCGGGAGATGGAGTTCAAACTGTTTAATCCGCAGCAGTATGATGCGTTGTTTGAATGAGAGGAAAACGGTATAATGGCACCGCAATCCGCCGCCGGAAGTGAGGTCGGAGATGCAGTTTTGTTTTTGAAGCAGCAGTGTTTTAACAGCAGTATTTTTGAAGGCGCAGCCGGGATGCTCGATGAACTTCAGAAGAAGTGCTCAGAAGAGGTTTAGGGTAAATCATGAGTGAAACCAAGAAAAACAGCATCCTTATTGTCGATGATGAAAGTACAAGCATTATTGCGCTGACGAATATTTTGAGTGCGGAATACACCGTCCGAGCCGCGAGTAACGGTCAGGATGCCCTAAAAACAGCAAAAAAATACCAGCCTGATATTATTCTTCTCGATGTGGTGATGCCGGAAATGGATGGATATGCTGTCATTGCCGAGTTGAAAGCCTCCGCAAAAACGAGAGATATTCCCGTCATTTTCTTAACAGCAATGACGAGCCACGAAGATGAGGCAAAGGGGTTTGAACTCGGCGCGGTGGACTACCTATTCAAACCGTTTTCCCCAAACCTTCTCTTGAACCGTATTGAATTGCATTTGCGGTTAATGCACTGTGAAAGCGTTTTGGAGAAAATGACAACTGGAACCGCACGGACTCCCTGCAAATTGAAAAATGCAGTATCGGAGATGGTTTCGGAACCCTGTACGTGCCCCGCCTGTATCACCAAAAGATATACAGACGGAATGAAGAAAAACAACGTACTCATTGTCGATGACGATAGTTCGAATATCATCGCGTTGACCAACATTCTGAAGCCGTATTACCGGGTTCGGGCGGCGACTAATGGACGGGATGCTGTCAAGACGGCAGAGCAATCCCTGCCGGACCTCATTCTGCTTGATATCGTCATGCCGAATATGGACGGGTATGCTGTTATTGCCAAGTTGAAAAACTCCGACAAAACGAGGCATATTCCCGTTATTTTCTTAACCGCAATGACCAACCCCGAAAATGAGATAAGGGGATTCAAACTCGGTGCGGCGGACTATATCTTCAAACCGTCTTCACCGGAACTTATTTTGAAATGTGTGGAATTGCATTTGCGGTTAAAACGCTACGGCAGCGGTTTAGAGAAAACGGTTGCCGAGACCACCTCGGTACTTCATACGATCATCGATTCGATCCCCGACATGGTCTTCTGTAAAGATTTGCATTTGGTTTATACTCTGTGCAACAAATACATGGCGGACTATTTCGCCCTCAATAAGGAGGAGATTGTCGGAAAGACTTATCGGGAGACACACGGATTGCTCGATGAATTGGCAGAGATCGTTGATAATACGGACAGGGTTGTCATCAACAGCGAGCAGAAGATCGTCTATGAAGGATGGATGCCGTCCCCCAACGGTGTCAAACGGCTTTTTGAAGTCATCAAGGTACCGCTGATGCACGACGGCAAAGTCACCGGAGTTGTCGGCATCTCCCGCGATATTACCGAACGCAAAGCAATGGAGGAAGATGCCCGCGCTGCCAACATCGCGAAATCAAGTTTTCTTGCCACCATGAGCCATGAAATCCGAACACCCATGAACAGTATTCTGGGCTTCGCGGAACTTGCGATGGACTGTGAAAACCCCGCACAGGTAAAAGGTTATTTAAGTAAAATCGCGACCGGCACAAAATGGCTTTTGAATATCATCAATGAAATTTTGGACATCGCCAAAATAGAATCCGGTAAAATGGAACTGGAAAACACGTTTTTTGATATCCATGATGTGATTGCCCGTTGCCAATCTGTGGTGTTGCCGAGCATCACGGAAAAGAGCCTGGTGATGAGCGTTTACGTCGAACCGCTTGCCGGGAAAAAGATGGTCGGTGATCCGTTGCGGCTGTATCAGGCGATTATGAATCTGATGTCCAATGCCATCAAATTCACCAACACCGGAACCATCAAACTTTCGGCACTGGTCAAAGACTCGAATGAGGAGAAGGCGACGGTCTATTTTGAAGTCAAAGACACCGGTATCGGCATGTCTCCCGAACAAATGACGAGGATATTTGAGCCGTTTACGCAGGCGGACTCCAGTATGACCCGCATTTACGGCGGCGCAGGGCTTGGGCTGGCGATCACGAAAAATATCGTGGAGTTGATGGGCGGAAAACTCATGGTGGAAAGTACGCCCGACATCGGCAGCACCTTCAGTTTTGAAGTGGAATTTGACACGGTCGATGCAACCGATGACAGGTTCAACAATAAGCAAAACGATCTGCTGAAAAAGCCGCAGTTCGATGCGTTGGTTTTGGTATGCGATGACAACCACATGAACCGGCAGGTCATCTGTGAGCATCTGGCGAACGTGGGAATCAGGACGGTTACGGCGGGGAATGGAAAGTTAGGTGTGGAGGAGGTTCAGGAGCGAATCCAAAAAGGGAAGAAACCTTTTGATCTGATTCTCATGGATGTATTTATGCCGGTGATGGACGGTATCGAAGCCGCGAAGAGAATAACGGCATTGAATACAGGAACCATTATCGTGGCGGTTACGGCGAACATCATGTCCAGCGAACTTGATAAATACAGGAAACATGGGATGCCCGACTGTCTGGGCAAGCCCTTCACGTCGCAGGAGTTGTGGTCAGTTCTATTAAAGTATTTGACACCCATAGGCTATGGAGATTCGGCATCCGGCGACGGACAATTTGGGAATTCGCTGCAAAAGAAGTTGCAGGTCAGTTTTGTCAAGAACCATCAAGACACCTACGCTAAAATCACTGAAGCGATGGCGGCGGACAATCTCAGCCTCGCACACAGACTGATACACTCCTTGAAGGGCAACGCCGGACAGATCGGCAAAACCGGACTGCAAAAAACTGCCGAGTCGGTGGAGGGGTTGCTCAAAGAGAGGACAATCCCGGTTTCGGACCCCCTATTGGAAGAGGGCATGAGTCTTCTCCAAATAGAGTTAGACTTCGTTCTCGAAGAATTAAGACCGCTCCTCGATGAACAGCCGCCCGTCCGGCAGATGAGTAAGGAGGAAATACAGATATTGTTCGGGAAACTGGAGCCGATGATTGAGAATACCAATCCCGTGTGTGTGACTCTGCTCGACGATCTCCGCTCTGTACCGGGAGCGGAGGAACTTGCCCGCCAGATAGAAGATTACGACTTCAAATCCGCCGCGCGGACGTTTGACGAATTGAAAAAACGAATGGAGATTCAAGCCCAGGGCTGAAGCCCTGGGCTATTATGCTCCGTCCTTACAGGACGTTTTTGTGATGCCCTGTAAGGGCATTGCGTAATAGCCTGGGGTTTTAACCCTAGGCAACCAGTGTTCTGCTATAAAAGATGGGAGATTAAAACAATGATTGAATCCAAAAAAGGCAGCATCCTCATCGTCGATGACGAAAGTTCCAATATCATCGCACTGACGAATATCCTAAGTGCAGAATACAGCGTCCGCGCCGCGACTAACGGACGGGATGGCATCAACACGGCGGAAAAATACCTGCCGGACATCATTCTGCTTGATATAATGATGCCGGAAATGGACGGCTATGCCGTCATTGCCGAATTGAAAAAATCAGAAAAAACAAAGGATATTCCCGTCATTTTTTTAACGGCGATGACCACCCCCGAAAACGAAGTAAGGGGGTTAAAACTGGGTGCCGTGGATTACATATTCAAACCCTGTTCGCTCGAACTCCTTTTGAACCGCATTGAATTGCATTTGCAATTAAAGCACTATAACAGTATCGGGAATGTCCGCACGCAGGAGTTTATCTCGAAATTTTCGGTGCCGTTCACACAGCCGTACGATTTCGATGAACTTATCAACAATGCTCTCTTCGAGTTGCGGGACTTCACAGGAACGGACAGGGCGATCATTCTGGAGTTTCAACCGGACGGTTCTCTGCGCTGCACCCACGAAAACGTCACGAATGAAAAAACGCCGAGCGTGCTGGGGCGTGTGCTGTCTTATGAAGACAAGAGAACTATTTTTGAAGAGGCAGAGAAGACCGGATGTTTCTATGAAAAAGAAGCGGCACGATATTTCGCCGAGCATCCCGTTACCAATTTGGGGGAAAAGAGTTTCTGTTACATTCCTCTGACCATCGGCGGCAACAGAGCGGGCTATCTCGTGTTCTTCACAATGTTTGAGGAAGCGAACTGGGCAGAAGGAGAATTCCGGCTGGCGATGATGGCGGGTTCCATCATCGCCGGAGCGTATTCCCGCAGAGTGAGCGAGGACATCATGTTTGCCGCGAAGGAAGCGGAACTTCGCACACAAAAGTTCATCTCAAGGTTTTCCGTGCCGTTCACACAGTCGTATGAATTTGACGAACTTATTAACAACGCGCTGTTCGAGTTGCGGGACTTTACGGAAACGGACAGGGCTCTTATTCTGGAATTTCAGCCGGACGGTTCGCTACGCTGTACCCATGAGAGCGTAACAAATGAAGAAACACCGAGTGTGCTTGGACGTTCGCTGTTGTACGAAGATGAGAAATCGAGTCTTGACGAGGCAGAGAAGACGGGATGCTTTTATGTCCGGGAAGCGACGAAACATTTCATCGAGTATCCCGCCTCGGATTGGGGGGAAAAAAGTTTTTGCTACATTCCCCTTACCATCGGCGGAAACAGGGCGGGCTATCTTGTGTTTGCCACGATGTTCGAGGAAGCGAACTGGGCAGAGGGGGAGTTCCGGCTGGCAATGATGGCAGGCTCCATTATTGCCGGGGCGTATTCCCGGAAAATGAGCGAGGATGTCATGTTTGCGGCACAGGAGGCAGAACTTCGCACACAGGAATTCATCTCAAAGTTTTCGGTGCCCTTTACACAGCCCTATGATTTCGACGAACTGATTAACAATGCACTGTTCGACTTGCGGAATTTTACGGGAACGGACAGGGCAATCATTTTGGAATTTCAGCCGGACGGTTCCTTGCGTTGTACCCATGAAAACATTGCCAATGAAGACACCCCAAGTGTATTTGGGTATTCGATGTCCTACGAAGAAAACAGACCCATTTTCGAAGAGTCCGAGAAGACGGGGTGTTTCTATGAAAAAGACGCGGAACAGTTTTTCGCCCGACATTCTGTCAAAGGTTTGGGGGAAAAGAGTTTTTGCTGTATTCCGCTGACTATCGGCGGCAACAGGGCGGGCTACCTTGTGTTCTTCACGATGTTTGAGCAAGCGAACTGGGCGGAGGGAGAATTCCGGCTGGCAACAATGGCAGGTTCGATCATCGCCGGGGCGTACTCCCGAAAAATGAGCGAGGATGTTATGTTTGCGGCGAAGGAGTCGGAACTTCGCACACAGGAATTCATCTCGAAGTTTTCGGTGCCGTTCACACGACCGTACGATTTCGGCAAACTTATTAACAATGCGCTGTTCGAATTGCGGGACTTTACTGAAACAGACCGGGCTGTTATTTTCGAGGTACAATCGGACGGTTCCCTGGTCTGCACTCATGAAAGTCTCATTAGCGAAGACACGCCGGGACTTCTCGGTCGCCTGCACTGCAGCAGAGATTGTCAAATAATTCTGGATGAAGCAGAAAAAACAGGATGCTACTATGAAAAAGAAGCGAGGAAATTTTTTGCAAAGCATCCTGCGGCAGACTTGGGAGAGAAAAGTTTTTGCTGTATCCCGTTGACTATCGGCGGTATCAGGGCGGGTTATCTCGTCTTTTTCACGATATTTGAAGAGGCAAACTGGGCGGAAGGGGAGTTCCGGTTAGCCACGATGGCGGGTTCGATCATTGCCGGGGCGTATTCCCGAAAAATGAGCGAGGATATTATGTTTGCGGCGAAGGAAGCCGAACTCCGCACGCAAAAGTTCATCTCAAGGTTTTCCGTACCGTTCACACAGCCGTATGAATTCGATGAACTCATCAACAACGCTCTTTTCGAGTTGCGGGACTTCACGGGAACAGACAGGGCGATCATTCTGGAATTTCAACCGGACGGTTCGTTACGCTGTACTCATGAAAGCGTTATCAACGAAGACACGCCGAAAGTTTATGGTCGCTCGCTGCTCTACGAAGATGTCAAGCCGGTTCTCGATGCTGCGGAAAAGACCGGATGTTTCTACGAAAAGGAGGCAGCAAAGTATTTTGCCCAATACCCCGCCACGGATTTGGGAGAAAAAAGTTTTTGCTATATTCCGCTGATGGTGGAAGGGGAACGGGCAGGGTATCTCGTGTTCTTCACGATGTTTGAAGAAGCGAACTGGGCGGAAGGGGAGTTCCGGTTGGCAACGATGGCAGGTTCGATCATCGTCGGAGCGTTTTCTATCCGCAAAAATGATGAATTGAAAGAGGCGGCATTAAAAGCACAGCAAGAGAGCGAAGCAAAGAGCAACTTTCTTTCCGTGATGAGTCATGAAATCCGTACCCCGATGAACAGCATCATGGGTTTTGCCGAACTGGCAATGGACAGCAATGATCTTCCAACGCAAGTCAAAGATTATCTCGTAAAAATAAAGGATAATACACAATGGCTTCTGCGGATCATCAACGACGTTCTCGACATCTCAAAAATCGAATCGGGCAAAATGGAGATGGAACATGTCCCCTTCGGTTTACATGATGTCATTTCGCGCTGCCAATCTGTGACCCTGCCGGACGTTAAAGAAAAAGGGCTTGACCTGAGAGTCTATGCAGAACCGCTTCCCGGCAAAAAATTACTGGGAGACCCCATCCGGCTTTATCAGGCACTCTTGAACCTTTTTTCCAATGCCATCAAATTTACACCAACGGGCGTGATCAAACTTTCAGCAATGGTCAAAAGTTCGGATGACAGCAGCGCGGTCATCTATTTTGAGGTCAAAGATACCGGCATCGGCATGACATCAGAACAGATCGCAAAAATCTATGAACCCTTTATACAGGCAGACTCCAGCACAACCCGAAACTACGGCGGCACGGGACTAGGGCTCTCCATCACGAAAAATATCGTGGAATTGATGGGGGGAGAACTCACCGTGGAAAGTTCCCCCGGTCTCGGCAGCGTCTTCAGTTTTGAAATCGTTTTTGAAACCATCGCCGTATCGGATGACGAGCCTGACCGCGTGAAACATGATGTGATTGAAAAGCCGTTTTTCGACGGACTGATCCTGGTCTGCGACGATAATTTCATGAATCAGCAGGTCATGTGCGGACATCTTTCAAGCGTGGGACTGCGGACAGTTGTTGCCGATAATGGACAAGATGCTGTGGACAAGGTCGAGGCGCGCCGGCAAAACAACGAAAAGCCTTTCGACTTAATTTTGATGGATATTTTCATGCCGGTACTAGACGGCATCGAAGCCGCAAAGCAAATCACAAAGTTGAACACAGGAACTCCGATCATTGCCGTTACCGCGAACATTATGACCAGCGAAATTGCAAAATACAAGAAAAATGGAATGTCGGAACATTTGGGCAAACCGTTCACATCGCAGGAATTATGGCGTACTTTGTTAAAGTTCCTCACCCCTGTCAGCACTTCTTTTCTGGATGAAGACGAGCAAGAAAAAAGCAAAATGGAGATGCAGCACCAACTGCGCACCAATTTCGTGATGAAAAATCAAACGAAATATGCAGAAATAACGAATGCGGTTGCCGCCGGCGACGCGGGACTGGCACACCGGCTCGTGCACACCTTAAAAGGCAATGCGGGCTTTATCGGTAAAACCGTCTTGCAGAACGTTGCCGCAGAAATCGAATCGTTAATTTTAGGAGGCACGCTGACCATCCCCGCGGGAAAAATGGCACTGCTCGAATCCGAATTGGCATCGGTGCTTGAAGAACTCAAACCGCTCCTGCTGGAAGAACTAGCGGCAAGAGAAAATGCACCGGCACTGAATGCGGAACAAATAGTGGCACTCCTTGAAAAGTTGGAGCTGCTGCTCGAAGAGAGGAATCCCGATTGCAGAAATCACCTGGCGGAACTCCGCACAGTGCCGGGGGCAGAAGAACTGGTGCGGTCCATCGAAATCTTTGACTTCGAGTTGGCAGTCCAAGTGCTTGATGAACTCAAAAAGAAGTGAGTGTGTGATAGCGTAGTAGTATGAAACAGCACCTGCGCTCTTTGCGCTTCTTTGTGTCCCTTGCGGTTAAGAAATTCACCCGCAGCGGGCACAAAGAGACATAATCGGAACCTTTCAACTGGAAAACGCTCCCAGCAGCAACCATAGTTTTGTCCACCGGGAAAGGACAGGACGTTTTTCCAAGACGTTGAATTGACTGTCTTCAATAGCATCCAGAATTGCCAAACCGCCCCGAATGAAGAGCGAAATGTCCCGCTGCAGTTTTTTCGGGACCGTCTCCACCAACGGCTTGCCGGTGTAAAAACGGCTGCGTGCATCCGCAACAAGTTCTTGCATCATCCGGCGAAACTCCGGCGAATCATGCAGGTCCGTAAGATCGACCCCAAATTTTTGAGCGACATCCTGCGGAATATAACAGCGTCCGGCAGCTTTGTCCCGCCGGACATCCTGCCAAAAATTGGCAAGTTGTAAGGCGGTGCAGAGGGAGTCCGACCAAAATAATTGTTCCGGTGCCGGGATTACGCTCCCAATACGGTGCAGCGGGGACACATGGCTGTGGAGAGGCTGGTCGTTGAGAGACGGGTTGCTTCGGAACGTTGCGAAGCAGAACAGGGGCGGTTTCTTGTGAGTGTGGTCATAGTGGGCATTGAGAATCAGATGCAAAACAATGCGTCCGACCGGATTGGCAGAATATCGGCAATAGCCCAGCAGTTCCTCGAACGTTGTATAGCCGTGCTGAGTTTGGTCTTGCCGAAATGCGACCAGAAGATCTGCAAAAGGTTCTTTCGGCAGCGCATAATGCCGGATAAGCCAGCGCAGAGCAACGAAGACCGGGTGAGTGCCCTCGTTCGGCATGGCATCCGGTGTCGCTGGTTCGAAACAGTGGTCAAGTTGGCGTTGCCAATCATTCAAACGCTGCAATGCTGCCAGCCGGGATTGCGGTGAACCGTCATGTTCGTCGGCAAGATCATCGGAACACCGGCAATAAGCATAGACGATGTAAAACGGCAACCGAAGCGGTTTCGGCAGAAACAAACTGGCAACGTGAAAATTTTCGTAATGGGTCGTTGCCAGTTGTTTACAATAGATAAACGCTTCGGCTTCGGTCATAGGGCAAAAAATAATTAAACAGGGTAAATGCTCTTGTTTAACCGCAAAGAACGCAAAAGGGAACCTCCATGCTGTTTACGGACTCATGATACAGCATCCCCCAAAAACGGCAAGAGCAATTCCACAAAATGAGCATGAGACCGAAAGAAGAGCACTGCAACCAAAAACTTGTGAGCGGACTGCCTTTTACCGCTACGGTCTATAACACCCAGTCCGCTAACAAGTTTGCGGGAACCTCTAAAAATAGATTCTTTGCGAACCTTGCACTTCTTTGCGTCTTTGCGGTTAAATTCTCTTTTTTTTAACCGCAAAGTTCGCAAAGGACGCAAAGAAAACGTCCAATTTCTCCCCGTTTACAATATATTTGTGTAGAAGAATGACAAGGACGTGGACGCACCCCATACTTGATATGAGCACAACGATCTCGTACAATCGCTCACTGGATTGTTTCAGAATGATTTTCGTTTCTCTTTTTTCTGACGATCATGCGAATTTTTCAACGGCTGCTGTGCGTTATTCTCGTTACATTTCCCTTCGGCATCATCTTTGCCGACGAACGTCCCAATATCCTTTGGCTGACTGCCGAAGACATCGGACGGCATCTCGGCTGTTACGATTTTTCCTATGCGGAAACACCCGTTTTGGATCGGCTTGCATCCAACGGAATGCGTTATGATTTCGTCTGGTCAACCTATCCCGTGTGTGCCCCAGCCCGAACAGCCATCATCACCGGTTGCTATCCCTCCTCGCTCGGCGCTGGAAATATGCGAAGTTCCGTTCAACTGCCCGATGCTCTCAGAATGTATCCCCATTATCTGCGTGAAGCCGGATACTATTGCACCAATAACAACAAAGAAGATTACAACGTTCACAACAGGGATTACAGAACCGGCTGGGACGTATCAAGTGCCCAAGCCCATTGGAAAAACCGCCAAGAGGGACAGCCCTTTTTTGCGGTTTTCAACTTCACAGAAACGCACGAAGAGTACCTGCGGGACCGAAGCGGACTCGGCACGGCGGATCTCGCTGCCGTGCCGATTCCGAAACATCATCCAGACGTTACGGTTGTCCGTGCCGATTGGTGGAAATACCATGAGAACATTAAGAAGTTTGACACATGGTGCGCCGGTCATCTCCACGAATTGCAAGAAGCAGGTCTTGCGGAGAATACCATTGTGTTCGTTTACGGTGATCACGGCAGCGGCATGCCCCGAAACAAACGGACTCCCCTCGACGGCGGGCTGGGCGTTCCGTTGATTGTCCATTTCCCGCCGAAGTATCAGCACCTTGCTCCGAAGGACTACAAAGAAAACGGAAACAGCGGCCGGCTCGTCTGCTTCACCGATTTGGCACCGACGGTTTTGAGTCTTGCCGGTGTCGAACCGCCCGCACACATGCAAGGTCTGGCTTTCGCCGGTAACCACGCCCAAGAACGGCAATATGTGTATGGTTTTCGGGAACGCATGGACTACCGAAACGACTTGGTGCGCTCGATCAGCGATGGACGTTATGTTTATGCAAGAAACTATCACCCGGAAATTATTTACGGAGTGAGGATCGATTACATGTGGGGAACCCCGATGACACGGGTTTGGCGGGAGTTGTACGACGAAGGAACACTGCCGCCGGAGCAAGCGTTTTTTTGGGAACTCAAGCCGACAGAAGAGTTGTATGATCTGAAAACCGACCCGGATGAAATTGTCAATCTTGCGGATTCGCCGGAACATCAGGAGATCAAAAACCGCTTGAAGTCGGTACTGAAATCGCATTTACTGGAAATCCGCGATACACATTTTCTCCCGGAGAGTATGTTGCATGAACGTTCCGCCGGTTCGACTCCTTGGGAAATGAGACGGGATACGGCAAAATATCCGATGGAAAAAATCCTTGATGCGGCGGATGCGGCAACCGACCGTTCGACACCGGATGCTGCCATCAAAGGCTTTCTTGCGGATGATGAGCCGGCAATTCGTTATTGGGGGGCTGTCGGCATCTTGATACGGATTGCAGACTCCGCTGGTTCCGACGGCACAAAGCCGACCGAAGCGACCAAAGCATTGCTGGAACGCTGGCAACCGGAGATTGTTGCTATGCAAACGGATGCTGAAGCAACTGTTCGTTTTGCCGCTTCCGAAATCTATGGTCGCTACGGGAACGATGCCGAAGCCGACCGGGCGGCAAAGTCTCTGATTGCTGAGGCGAAGTCAGCCGATTTGCCGCACACGATTTGGCTTGCTCTTGAATCGCTTGACCGTTTTGCGTATCGTTGCGGTCAGTATCGAACCGAGATAGAATCGATGACGAATGAAAAATTCACCGGACGCAACGGAATCATGTTCCAGATTATGCCATCGATCACGAGGCAGTTGCCGAGTAGATAGGCTTCTATGAAACTCACCGATTTGGTGCCGAACACCGGGAAATACAGTCTGAACCGGCTCCGTGTACAATGCCGAGCCATCCGTCGTGATCCCCATGTTACTCTTGTGTATCCAACCAAATCGTTACAGGACCATCGTTCACGAGATGGACGTGCATTTCTGCCCGAAATGCACCGATGGCAACCAGAATTCCCCGCTGCCGGACCTCTTCGACAAAATACTGATAGAGATGATATGCCCATTCCGGCGGAGCAGCATCCGTAAAACTGGGACGGCGACCGCGCCGGCAGTCGGCATAGAGAGTGAATTGACTCACCACAAGCATAGCACCGCCGACATCGGTTAGGGAATGGTTCATCTTGCCGTCTTCATCCTCGAAAATCCTTAATTCGGAACACTTTCTGGCAAGCAATGCCGCCTCACTTTCGGAGTCCGCCGCCCCCACGCCGAGCAATACTAAAAGCCCGACGCCTATTTCACCGACAAGCCGATCCCCTTCTTGCGGAAGTGTTACCGATGCCGATTGAACTCTTTGAATACACGCTCTCATGTTAAGGAGTGAGAAGTTCGTATCCCGTCTAAAGTTAAAATCGTGTTTCTTTGCGTCCTTTGCGGTTAAAAAAACTTAACCACAAAGGACAATTTCATGCCGCTTACTGCCTATCATTTCTGAAACGTGCCATAGGCGTATTGCAGAGCCTCTTCGACGTACTTGAAGATTTCCGTCCGAATTGCTTGATCCATCAGCAATACATTGACGGCTCGTCCATTTTCCTGCCAGTATTTCCGCACGAAACCTTCGTAGGGAATGCGGGATGGCGCAACAGCCTTTTCCGATGCTTGGCGTTGTTCCGCTGCCGTCGTTGGTCCGGCGACCTTCCCTTGTTTGTACTGCGACTTCCAGCTTTGAATGGTCGCGAGCGAGCACTTAAAATGTGCGGCGACCTGTTTTTGAGTGTATCGCTCTTCAACCATCAACCGAATCGCTTCCGACTTATCAGCCGGTGTAAAACCTCTTTTGCTTGATGCACGTCTTTTCTTTTTAGCCATAAATCGTTTCCCCTGTAATTGTAAGTAAGTGTGATTCAGTAAGAGTATAGTACATAAAAATGGAATTGTAACTTACAAATAGAGAAATTGCACAAAATAGGCAAAATTTCCGTCGTTATAATTGCTACAATCCATCCCATCCTGATAAACCATAAGTGGTAACGGCATTGGTCACGCAGATTGAGTCAACTTCATCGGAGCAATTATCCTACCCGTAGCGTCCCTCACACGCAATCTTTTTACAACCGCTACGAATGGTATTTTACAGGTTTCTCTGAAAGCGGGAACGTTACTTGTCGATGGTCTCTACTGACGGATGACATAAAGCCGAATAATCGGCACCCCCACGGATGGTCGGGCTACCAGAATTGGTACCGACCCGCTTTGACAGGCAGACCCCTACCCCGGAATGTTTCGCCATCAATCTGGTTTCTGCGCCTCTTTTCTGGATAGACCGTAAGCCGCATGAAAATGCCCGTTGCGTATTTTGTGATTAAGTCCTTTTTTAACCGCAAGGAGCGCAAGGAAAGCGCAAAGGACGCAAGGTAAACACGGTAAATTTGTCCCCGTTTATGGTATTACATCCTCATCCCCGAAAGGATACAAATTATGACGAAAAAGATAATCCTCCCTTCCCTTTTGGGAATAATGCTTGTTGCCGGGCAGGTGGCGGCGCAAAACTTTGACGAGTTTGAACCCAATGACGTAGCCTTTTTTAATCCTGCTGCCGGTGTTTTTGCAGCCGCTGTGGTCATAGATAGCGGAGGGGTTTTTAGTGGCTCAACCCCGACATATTATTGGTACGATGGTGCAGATTGGAAGAGCCAGACCTTTACTTCCGGCACACACAACTACAACATCAGTAGTTTTGATATTACGAACACCAGTGCTCTTGCTGTTCCGACATCCGCCATCACAACCGATGATGCGGGTAGCACGTACAACATTGGGGACTTTAAGATAACAGCCGACACCTCGGTGAGTCTCACCGGCTTCGCTTACACCAATGGTTCGCCGTTTCTAGGCACGGTAACTATGGGTGAGATTAGAGTACATAACACCGGAACCGGCGAAGCCTTTGGTTGGCACTCCGATGCAGAAATCACAGGCAAACTGAACCTCGGTACTATCCATGTAACGGCACAAGATGCGGCTTATGGAGTTTGGATTGACGGCGATTTACATGATGACGACAATTTGAATAAGAGAAGTGTCCTCGGAAATATCACCGCCATATCAAGTGCGGGAGACGCTTACGGACTCTTCGTGACCGGCGAGGTGGAGAACGTTTTCCTGAAAGGCGATATTGAGGTTATCGGTGCCGGAGTGAACACTTCGGGTATCCGCACGGGCGGTTCTGCTACGCTCACTCTCTATACCAATGATGTTGCTATCTCGACAACACCCAGCGGTGATACCGGACTTTGGGTCGGAGCGGACATCTGGACAACAGGAGACTTAGAGATTCAACTTTGCGGTAAGAACCTGACTACGGGCAGTGTGAAAATGGAGGGTGACGAACTGTGGATCAGAGGTCATGGGCGTGCCGAGTTGGGAGTGGTAACACTGGCGGAGCCGACCGCCCTCTTCAAAATCGGCGACGATAACTTTCATAAAACCACCGTTGTCGTGGATGGCGAAAGAATGATTAAGGAGGGGGGGAATCTTGGTCTCGTGACTATCCAGCGCGCAAGCCGACTCGAAATTCATGGAGAAACCGATAAAGAAACCTCGCTCGGTGTTTTGGACAACGGCAGCAATCCGTTGCAAGTAGTGAGCCGCTCTCTGTTCACCAAATGGGGAGTTGATGACGGTAACTTTATCCGGGCACTCGGTCTTTATGACCGTGTACAAGCCAATGACAACTATCTGGCAGCGGCAATGGTTCATCACACACGCACCGGTTGGCATGCGGTGCGGGACCACTTGATTTCCGGTGCCGTGCGGGCTCAGCCCCGGTATGGATATTATGGACAAGCCCAGCAACGGGTTCATCCTGCCACTCGCGGTGCTTGGGTGAACTACGTCGGACGCAGTTCTTACTATGAGAGTTCCTTTAATGGCAACACGTGGGATTTCACTACCAATGGGGTACAACTCGGAACCGATCTTTGGCAAGTCCGCAAGCACCAACTGGGAGTGTTTTTTGGTCATGAAAAGTCGAAGGGGTCGAATCTTACCGGCGGGAATCTCCAAGACCGGCTGACCGCGAGGGATCATTATATCGGCTTATACGGAGTCACGATTTATCAAGGGGGAACAGACCTCCGCACGGTCTTTACCTACGGTTGGCAGGATTATAGTACCGACCGAAATGCAGCAAATGGAGAGTTGTACCAAACGGTTTTTAAGGGCAACACTGCCGAGTTGAATGTCGAACTGGGCAGACGCTATTATTTCCCTGACCGCTACGGTATCGTGAGTTTGAGACCTGCCGTCGCTTTGGATTGGTATTACAATCAACTGGGCGGCGGAGTGGAAGTTCCGACGTATGATCCAGAGGCGACCAGCCAAGCCATTCGTTACGGCAAGGCGGATATTTCACAATTTTTCTTGCGTTTTGGAGCAGATTTTCGTTATGAAAAAAGGCGCAGTGCTGTCGAGGCGGGCTTGTACTATTCGTATGATTTGCGCGGTTCCGATTTGTGGGCAAGTGCTTCTTCTGTCGATACTCCCCGGCTTCAAAGTACACTCGTCAGCAGTCAGCAGGGACGTTCAGTGTTTACATTTAATCTCGGCGGTTCGTATTGGCTGTGTCCGAACCTCACGGTGTTCGGCGGTTACCGCGGTGAAGCCGTGCTGGATAAAGCAGGCAGAGGCTATGAACATATCGGACACGTCGGCGGAGCCTGGCGGTGGTAGAACCTTGCTATAAGAGTCTGAATTCTCCCCTATTTACGTTTTAATTCGCGTGTTGTATAATCGGCGGGACTTGGGACGAATACATTTACATTCATTTCTGGGAGGTCGTACATGCCGGTAGTAAAGTCAAACGGGATCAATATCAATTACGAAGAATGCGGCAGCGGCGAACCGCTGCTCCTCATTATGGGACTCAGCGCACCGGGTGCCGCCTGGGAACAGCACGTGGCTGAATACAAGAAACATTTCCGCTGTATCGTCCTCGATAACCGGGGAGCCGGTGCGTCGGATAAGCCTGCCGGTGATTATACTACCGAACTGATGGCTTCGGACTGTATTCATGTGATGGATGCACTTGGAATCGAGCGGTTCCATATCAACGGTATTTCGATGGGCGGTGCTATTGCTCAGCAGATTGCCATCATGCATCCCTCGCGGGTCAAGAGTTGTGTGATCACCGCTTCCTGGGCGGTATGCGGCAATTATATGAAGGGCGTTTTTGAAATGTTCAAGAATTTGCGGAGCACACTGGCACCCAAAGATTTCGCTCCTATGTTTTACCTCTGGCTTTATTCCGCCAAATTTTACGAGGAACATCCCAAAGAGATCGAGGAAGGCATCCGGGGCAATGCCGGTGATCCTTCGCCGATGCCGCACCACGCTTTTAATTCACAGGCGGTGGCGTGTATGTCTCACGACACACGCGGTAAGTTGGGGGACATTATCGCACCGGTGCTCATCACGGCAGGCGACAAGGACATCTTCACGCCGATTGAGTGTTCGCACTACTTGCATGAACATATCAAAAATGCCGAGTTTGAGGTGTTCGAGGATTACGCCCATACTCACCACTGGGAAGATTTGGAGCGGTATAATCGTGTAACGACCGAATTTATGAAAAAGAACAACAACAATTAGTACCCCGTCAAGGTAAGAATGGTGTCTCTTTGCAGTTATAGACCTGCCGTTTAATTTTGTACAGTTCGCGAAACACCGTCGTTGTACGTTGTTTCATTCCGGCTTTTGTGGTTGTTAACAAAAGCCGGAATGGAGTGTAGCGTAATGACGGAGGGTGCGGTCAAATTTTTACGGCAGGTCTATAAATCCTCTTTTTTAACCGCAAAGAGTACAAAGGGCAACTTCCTGCCATTTACTGCATAGACCGGTTACTGCACCTCTCCAATCATCCACGCCTTATAGCCGGTTGCCGAAGAGATGAGTGAAAGTGCGCTGTCGGCAATCGCGGGACGAACCACAAAAACCAAACCAATGCCGCCATTGAATACCCTCTCCATTTCGGTATCTTCTACTTTTCCTAAGCGTTGCAGCCACGAAAAAACCTTCGGAACTTCCCAAGATCGGTCAATGTGAAGTGATTTTCCTTCCGGCAAAATCCGCCCAGTGTTTTCGCTCAAACCGCCGCCGGTGATGTGGGCAATGCCCGAAATTTCTGTATTGGCAGTAAACCGTTCTAGGAGTGCAGCAACGCATTTTGCGTAAATCCGTGTCGGCGTAAGCAGAGTTTCACCAACGGTTTGTTCCAATTCCGGCACAAAATCATTGACGTTGAGTCCGGCAATTTCGAACACAATTTTTCGTACCAGACTGTATCCGTTGGAGTGCAGTCCAGAGGATTCGACACCGATTAAAATGTCGCCGCTTTGGATGGCGTTGCCGTCAATGACTTTTTCCCGCTCAGCGACACCGACGCAAAAGCCCGCCAAATCGTATTCGCCGGGTTGGTACATCCCAGCCATAATTGCGGTTTCACCGGCAAGCAGCGCACAGCCGCTTTGCAGGCATCCTTCGGTAATGCCCGCGACGATTTGTTCGAGTAAATCGGGATTATCTTTCGGCATCGCGACATAATCGAGAAAAAAGAGCGGTTCCGCGCCGCAGCAGATGGCATCGTTTACGCTCATGGCGACGAGGTCAATGCCGACAGTATCGTGCCGGTTCATTTGAAAGGCGATTTTGAGTTTTGTACCGACACCATCAGTGCAACTGACCAAAACGGGATCGGTGTATCGGGCAGTTTTTGAATTGAGTTGAAAGAGTCCGGCAAAACCGCCGTCGAGCGGCAGGACCCGGTCGGAAAAGGTGCGGCGAATAAGTTTCGGCAACCGAGCCATCGACTCGGCATAGATATCCAAATCGACCCCGGATTCTTTATAAGTGGTCATTGAAGGAGGAGAGAAGTTAGGGGGTTAGGGGCTAGGTTCCGCCGGAAAATATACCATAAACGGAAAGAAATTGGACACCTTTCTTTGTGCCCCCTTGCACTTTCTTTGCGGACTCTGCGGTTACGTCCTCCTTTTCAACCACAAAGTTCGCAAAGTACAATTTCATGCCGTTACAGTATAGTGCAGCGCGTTGTGCCTTAGTATGTTGTATCTTAGTGCATTGTATCATACTTCTTCACAATCACCACAGAATTAATGCCGACCATTCCGAAGGAATTGTTCAAAATGTATTTCACCCGTTTCACCGTTTTCGGCGTGTCGATGACCAACCCTTCCATCACGCATTCGGGATCAAGGTCTTCGCAGTTGATCGTCGGATGAATCACATTGTCCTCAAAGGACGGCAAGTTGCCAGCCAATTCCAATACGCCGATAGAACCCATCGCATGTCCGATGAGACTTTTTGTGTTGTTAATGGATGTCTTTGCATTCTCGCCGAAGATTTTCCGAATCGCACCGATTTCTTGTGAATCACCCATCGGCGTTGCCGTTGCATGCGTACTGATAAGGTCAATTTGACCGGGTTCCAAATTCGCTTTACGCAGTGCCTTTGCCATACACTCCGCTTGCCTTTCGGGATTGGGCAGCACGAAATCGCTGGCATCGCTGTTCATGGCGTAACCGACGATTTCGCCGTAAATCTTTGCCCCACGACGCGTTGCATCGGAAAGACGTTCCAGTGTGAAAATGCAGCCGCCTTCTGCAATGACAATACCATTTCGGTTTTTGTCAAAAGGTCGGGACGCTTTCGTAGGATCATCGTGAACCGCCAGCGCATTTTCCGCTGCGAACGCCGCGAAAATACCAAAGGTATGAATACTTTCCGACACACCGCCTGCCAGTGCTAAATCGACTTCACCAAGCCGCAGCATTTGAACGCCTTGAATGAGACCCGCATTGCCCGCCGCACATGCCGCTCCAATGCAATAATGCGGACCGGTAATGCCAAGATTAAGTGTAACTTCGCCGGCGGGATTATTGGCAACGGTGCGCGGATTGTGAAAGTGCGACCATGTCGAGCAATCATAATCGAATTGCTTGATATTGTAAATCTCATTTTCGGTTTCGACGTTGCCATGTTCGGTAATGCCGATGAAGACCCCGACTTGCGAAGTATCGACGGAAGTCCAGCCGATGCCGCTGTCGACAACTGCTTCATTGGCGCAGTAAATGGCAATGCTGCCAGCGCGGGTGCCTCGGCGGAGGTCTTTCTTCTTTTGGTATTTTGTTGCTTCGTAATTGCAGATACCGGCAAGCGTTTTGCCGAAGTATCGGATTTCGTAGGGAGAGACCCCGCTTTTGCCGTTGAGCAGAGCGGAGCGGTACTCGGTCAGCGAGTTGCCGTTCGGAGCGGTCAAGCCGACCCCGGTGATGACGATGCGTTGAGATAAGTCCATGGTCAGTATGATACCGCACAAGAGCGGTAACGGCAAGAGCGGTTCACAGAGCCCGTATCGTAAGATAGGGACTCCCTTGCTTACGCAACGGGCTCTGATTCGCCGTCTAAACATTGCGGCTCCGATTGCTTTGCGTAATACCGATTCAATACCAGCACGGCAATCCAAACGGGAAGCATCACGAGAAACAATGCAGTGCCGATACACAACAACGTTCTGATAGGGATAGACCAACCGGCATATCCTGCACAGTGCAAAGAGCAGATCAGAGAGGCATGGATAATTGTTGCAACAAATAGGATAGCGAGAAGAAAGTTGTTGTTCAATTTTTGGGCAACGATACAGGAAACGAACATTAGCGGCCAGCCACTGAATAACCAAATCACCGAGCCAATGACGATTTCCTCTGATATTGTAAATTTTTTGTGAGGATCGGCATCAAAGTACCCTAAAATGGTCAATGCCGCGGCTGCAAGAATTGGCATTATTCCCGTCGTCCAAATTGTTACGTTGCGGAGGTTCATGGCGTTTTTCCCTTCTTTGGATTACCCTCATTTCAAGCAGCGACAACTTTAGCAACCTCATTTTTACCTTGTTTTTCCGAACAAAACAACCTCAGTAGCCCAAGACACAAAAAGAAACTTACCTCATTTTGGAAGGAAATAAGATAAATGGTTGAACGTTGCAGGGACGCTCTGCTACTAAGGTTGTTTTGTTTTGTGTAAATGAGGTGAAAATAAGGTTAGCTTGCGTCAGCCAGACCGTTTCGTCTTCCATGCGCACATCAATTTTCGTACGTCCATCGTCGGTCTGGTAAAAGATGATTTCGGTGCTGTCAGGGTTCATGGTTTCTTATTGTACCTCATTTTCGCCATCTACAGACTGCATCTCGGATTGTTTGACGTAATACCGATTCAAGAGCACTGCGGTAATCCACAGCGGCAACAAAACGGGGAGAGAGTAAATTCCGACAACAAGCAGGGCCAACCCGCTTTGTGGGTCTCTATTCACAAACATGGCATCATAAATAAAATAAGCAAACCAAGTCCCATAAAGAAGCGAAGATGTCAGGATAAGGACATGTGAAAACGGATTCTTCGACCTTGCCGACAGCATGATCGAAACGACAGGCGGAAAACCACAGAATACCAGAAAAAACAGCGTTCCCCATACCACTTTCGCAAAGCCGTGGTGTGGAGCGAGGGACACAAATAAGAAGGCTATCATTCCGAGGAGTACGATACTGGATAGTCCGATGGTGAGGATGCGCAGGTTCATGATTGTTTCCTTTTCTTTGTAGTTTTTTGCTTTTTCGTTTCTTCGACGAATTTATCGAAGTCGCTGGGCATGCGGTCGGCTTCGATGCGGCGGACTTGATCGTATTTGTCGAATTCCCGATGGGCTTTCTCCGCCATCAGTTTGTGCGAAATCTTACCGGCATGCGTCAGAACATTGCGGCGAGTGAAACGGAGAAAATCATCCAATTTTTCTGCCCAGTCCGCCATCATCATCGGAATGTGCAGCCTCGCTTGGTCTTCCGCATAGTCGAGATACATTGTTACCACTCGATTCAGTTCCCGAAGTTCGTTTTCGTCCAAAAAGTTTTTCGCCACCGTTACATCACTCTTGCGAATCGGACCGCCGGGAGCGTTTTTCCAAGTCGTCAGTCCGATGTTCGGTTTGTCCGCATCAATCCGCTCGTACACAACTTCCGCCGCCGTGTGTCCGTGAATCGCCCAATGCAATTTGTTCTGTACCGTGGCGAAAAACTCCTGCGACTGCTCCGATTTTGAATCGTAATCAATGCTCGTGGAATAAATATCGGTAATCTTTTGGTAAAACAGACGTTCGCTTGCCCTGATGTCTCGAATCCGCTCCAAGAGTTCCTCGAAGTAGTGATCGCCTGCCGTGCGTCCTGCCTTGATGCGTTCGTCGTCCATCGTGAAGCCTTTACGCAGCAATTCTTCGAGGCGTTGCGTCGCCCATTGCCGAAAGAGCGTTCCTCGTTGGGAACGCACCCGATAGCCGATGGCGAGAACCATTTCGAGGCTGTAATGTTTTAAGGAACGGCGCACCTGCCGTTTTCCCTCGGTTTGAACTTGTAAATAATCCTTACAAGTTGCCGATTCGTCGAGTTCGCCATCCTCGTAAATGCTTTTGATGTGGATCGTTATGTTTTGCGGTGTGGTCTGATAGAGGTCAGCCATTCCAGCCTGCGTCAGCCAGACGGTTTCTCCTTCCACGCGGACATTGATGTTCGCCTCTCCTTCGGAATAGAGGATAATTTTGCCCTCCGGCAGGTGGTTTTCCAGTTGAGTCATAACGGCATTCATTTTATCAGAAAAAGTTCCGTTCTGTGCGCCTCGCAAGGCGGGGCGGCTAACGCGCTCCAGAATCAATCAGTTGTTTGATTTGCTCAATGATTTGTTTTTGTCCCTTTTCGTCAACGCAAGGAAACAGGAACGTTTCGCCGACTCGGCTTATTTCAATGTGGTGAGCGGTACACACCCGATACATATCAAATGTGAACAAACGCTCTAAAAAATCAAAATACACGGCACGAACTTTCGCACCAGTAATGTTCATTCGGCGTTCCTTAACTCCGAATCCGTTTGCGTTGGTCAAGGTAATTGTCTGTTGATTGATGTGGAGAGTTCGACTTGGTCGTCCATACCATATAGCGAGTACGATCAACAAAACGAGACCAAAAAGAATAATGATGTTGAATGAACTCGGAATCATCATCGTGAGCATAAGCGTAGGAACTCCAATGATCATGCTGACAAGGAATTCTAAAACAAATCCCGTGCAATCACACCAGCGGTATCGAAACGTCCATTCCAAATTTTGTTCGTCTTTCGATGGCGGCATGGGACTGTGCCGGAGTACCGGCTAAATGTAGAATAGCATGTTGCTGATTCTAGCCGAAAAAGCGGGAAAAACAAGAGAGAAAAATCATTCATAATGCGTCCACATTCGTGAAACATTCCTCTGGCGGCGTTTGCAAACCTTCCCGAATAGACTCCCGCATACCCGGCACCGAAAGAAGGTAGAGGGTTTCCTGAATGGATCGCCAATCATCGGCGGACACCAGCACGCCGGGATGGTGTTCGTCATCAATCGCCACCGGAATGTGCGTCCGTGAAACTTCGCCGAGAATTTCCGAAAGCCGGTCTTGAGCGTGCCGCATTGAAATCATGTTCACGGCTACATCATGTCATTGTATCACACTCTTCGCCGTTGTGCAATCGTGCAATTCCTATATGGGAACCTCTAAAAATACATTCCTTGCGTCCTTTGCATAATCTTTGCGCTCCTTGCGGTTAAAATAGTTCGGATTTAACCGCAAAGTACGCCGCAAAGTACGCCATGGGTTGCCGCATGACATTCTCCATAAAATTGCTCTTTTATCCGAAGCGGAATTTCTGTATCCTCTACTGTATTTCTATGGGTAATTTTCAGCAGCACCTCACTTGCAGTACCGCTACCGGCATTGTCGTCGGAGGGATCGCCTATCATTTCGGCATTGATCCGTCCGCCTGCCTTGTCGCTGCCGGTCTGTGCAGTTTCGCCGGTATGTTGCCCGACATCGACAGCAATACCAGCAAATCCTTTCAGGAATGTCTGTACCTGACCGCCGGGGTGGGATGTATTTTAGCCGCTTCGAGACTCCGATACTACGGCATTGATCCTGACCTGGCGATGCTCGGCGGTGCCGTTATATTTCTGCTGCTCCGTTTCGGACTCGGAACGCTTATTAAGAAATACACGTCTCATCGTGGAATGATTCACAGCGTACCGGTGGCGATCTTATGCGGGCAACTCCTTTTTTTCGTTGTTACTGGTGAGGTCGCGGAGCGTCTTGTCAAAGCGGCGGCATTGACGATCGGGTTTCTCTCCCACCTAATTTTGGACGAAGTTTTTAGCATTGACTCGACGGGCTCTTCCATCCGGCTCAAACGGTCTTTCGGCACTGCGCTCAAATGGACGAATCCGAAAAAGAAAGGACTGGTCACAGGACTTTATGCGCTGATTTTTTGCCTCGGCTACGCCATTTGTGCCCATCCCGATGTGATGGAAGGGCTTAACAACCGTGTTGAAATGATGGCACAAGAGGGTATTCCCGAAAATATTCGGGAGTCAGAACAATGCGAGATACAGCAGGCAGCCGCGACATTTTTGCGGGAAAAGAGTTCCCCGGACCCGGCGACACCATCCTATTCCCAAGACGTTGCTGTATCCGCAGTACCGGTATTGCCGGTATATCAACCTGCAGAGCCGGTATCCGAACTGCCGCCTGCCATGCAAATCGGCAATGACTGGCAACGGCATACTCTTCTCCAACCTGCCGCAATTGTGCTTCTTCCAGAGTAACAGTGAACCGCACCATAGAGGCTGCCGTTTCGAGAACGGAGCGAAGTTGTTGGGAGAGGATACCGGTCATCGCATTGAGGGGGTGCTGCTCTTGCGTCCAATGCTGGGCATGTGGTAGAATACAGATCGAAAGTCATCGCTGATTTGGGCGGCGCGGAGCCAAGTGGTAACGGTTCGCCGTTGGGCGACGGCAAGTGGGATACCGTAGAGGAACGGAAGGAAGAACGCTTGGGTTCTCGTGCGTACCTTTTCGGCGGGTTGTTGAGTGAAGGTGTGAAATAGGGGAACGGCTTCTTGTCGTCCTGGGCGGGTCATCGGAGTCGGCTGTCCGGTTAGGAAGGGTTTTTGCAAACAATCTTATACACCGAAAGCCGACTTCGTGTAAAGACCAATTTCTAGAGGTTGTCGCCCACGTTTTTGGAAAGGGCAGTAAATAGGAAATGAGTGATAAAGAGAACGTTGTTCCGCATCTGTGCATCTCCCCGATGGGATTTCCCCATCTCGGCGAACCTGATTGGGGCGAACCTGATTGGGAAGTACAAACAGTGCGAGCGGCTTCGGTACTGGAAAACCGACTGCGTGGACTCTTTCAAGGAGAATCCCGCTATCCCCAAGCATTGCTCCATCTTGCTACCGCCGAACTCGAAACGGTACTGCCAAGCGACTTTGACTTTCTGCGAACCTTTGCTAAAAATTATCTGACTCGACTTTGTCATCTGCCGGAACTGGGCGGAAACACCGTTTCCGGCTCTCTGGGAGTGAACGACTTGCCTGCAATTCCACCGCCGTCGAGTGCCGAAACGGAATTCTTTCTCCTCACCGCACCGCCAATGCCCGGAGACGAATATCTAAATGCCGACACACTGACCGATTGGTGGAAAGAACTCGACTACTACGTCCGCTCCCAAATCAAAAAGCATCCGGCAGGTGCCGTCGATTGGATACAAAAGCAAAGTCCCCTCTGGCGTACTGTCGGTCGTGTAACCTTTCATCTTGCCGAAAACAAGCGGGATGAGTCACGTCCCTTTGCTTTCATGGCAACGTACACCGATAAGGTTTCCGCCGGAGCAAAACCGGTGCAACTGCCGCTCTCCAAAGCACTTACGGAATACGCTTCCGCAAAAGACCGAAACTCCTTGCTGCGTCTATTGCAGCCCATCACGGCGGCGGCAGAAAAATGCGATTGGGTGCAAGATATGGTCGAAGAGCAAACCATTTATCAACCGAGAGCATGGTCGCCGAAGCAAGCGTATCAACTCTTGCAAGACATTCCGATGCTCGAAGAGGCAGGACTGATCGTGCGTGTGCCTGACTGGTGGAAAGGCAAGCAAGCATCGAGACCGCAAGTCCGAGTCAGTGTTGACACCAAAGACAACACCGTAACCTGCGGTGCTGATGCACTCTTGAAATTCCGTATCGAAACAGTGCTCGGCGATGAACCGCTCACAGAAGAAGAGTTGCGTGAACTTCTCGCTGGCGGGGACACTCTCATTCAGTTGCGCGGCGAATGGGTCGAAGTGGATAAGGCAAAACTCCAAGCCGCGCTCGATCACTGGAAAAAAATCGACCGACTTGTCCACGAAGACGGTCTCTCTTTCTACGAAGGAATGAGGCTGCTCTCCGGTTTGCCCGTCGACGGCAAATGGGACGGACTCGACAAGGAATTATCTTTTCGTGATTGGTCAGAAGTGATGCCGATTGGTTCCTTTGCCGAAGCGTTGGCATCAATCCGTGATCCTTCGCAGGTGCAGGATGGTGTTTCGTATCAGCAACTCGGTTTGAATGCGACATTGCGTCCCTATCAAGAGGTCGGTGTGCATTGGCTGCATCTCCTTACGCGGCTGGGACTTGGAGCATGTCTCGCCGACGACATGGGACTCGGTAAAACAATTCAAGTGATTACGTTGCTGCTTGCCCTCAAACAAACGAAAACGCAACCATCGCTTCTTGTCGCTCCCGCTTCGTTGCTCGGAAACTGGGAGTCCGAGATGCAAAAGTTTGCGCCTTCATTAAAATCACGCATTGCTCACGCCTCCGGTGCCGGTACGGACGAACCGAAAAACCTACACAACATTGATCTCGTGATGACAACCTACGGCATGGTCGAGCGAATCGGTTGGATTAAAACGAAACATTGGCGAAACGTCATTCTCGACGAAGCGCAGGCAATCAAAAATGCCGGCACGAAACAAGCGAAGGCGGTGAAGGAACTCAAAACCGGCGGACGCATCGTGTTGACCGGTACGCCGATTGAAAACCGGCTTTCCGACTTGTGGTCGCTGTTTGACTTTCTCAATCCGGGTTTGCTCGGTTCCAATACGTCATTCTCGAAGTTTGTCAAATCGCTGGCAAAGCAATCAGAGAAGATTAACTATGCACCGTTGCGCCGTCTTACGCAGCCGTACATTCTTCGGCGGTTGAAAACGGATAAGAAAATTATCTCTGATCTGCCTGACAAGACGGAAGTTACGGCATGGTGCGGATTGAGTAAGAACCAGACCGTGTTGTATTCAAAGTCGGTCGAGCAACTTTCGAGGGAGTTAAAGGAGAACAATCAAGGGATGAAACGTCGCGGTTTGATTCTTGCGTATCTGATGCGTTTCAAACAGATTTGCAATCATCCGGCACAGTGGCTCGGCGACGGTGATTATGATCCGATGCGGAGCGGAAAGTTTGAACGGCTTGCAGAAATCTGCGACGAGATCGCTTCCCGACAGGAGAAAGTGCTTGTCTTTACGCAGTTTCGGGAGATTACGGAACCGCTTTCGCAGCACTTGCAGAAGGTATTCAAGCGACCGGGGTTGATTCTCGATGGGCAGACGGCAATCAAAAAACGCAAGGAGATGGTCGATGCTTTCCAAACGGAGAGTGGTCCGCCGTTCTTTGTTCTTTCGCTCAAGGCGGGAGGCACGGGTTTGAACTTGACGGCGGCATCGCATGTGATTCATTTTGATCGTTGGTGGAATCCGGCGGTGGAGAATCAGGCGACGGACAGGGCGTTCCGCATTGGTCAGCGAAAGAATGTGTTGGTGCATAAGTTCGTGTGTCGTGGTACAATAGAGCAGCGGATTGACGAGTTGATCGAGAGCAAGAAAAGTTTGGCACAAGAAATCGTCGAAGGCGGCGGCGATATGCTCGTTACGGAAATGAGCGATGAACAACTCTTGCAGATGGTGGCACTGGACATTAACAAGGCACAGGAAAATTAAGAATGCACGATGCAATTACCGCATATATTACTGAAATTGTCCAGACTCACCAGCGCGGCGATGCTACCGAACACACGTACCGCCCCGCCCTGAAAACACTCGTCGAAACCTTCGATCCGGCAATCATCGCCACCAACGAACCCGCCCGGCAACGGTGCGGTGCGCCCGATTATGTTCTCACCAAAGGCGAGCGTCCGCTCGGATACATCGAAGCCAAAACCATCGGTAAAAATCTCGACAGTACGGAATACCAAGAGCAATTTGAACGCTATCTTTCGGCACTCTCCAATCTGATCATCACTGACTATCTGTGTTTCCAATTTTGGCAAAACGGAAACAAAATCGCCGAAGTGAGCATCGGCGAACTAAAAAACAAAACAATTCATCCGCTCAAAGAAAATTTCGGGCAACTCGAAACGCTGCTCCGTAATTTTTGCGACTTTACAGGAACGACGATCCGCGATGCCGATGAACTCGCCGAATTGCTTGCCGTCAAAGCCAGAGTGCTATCCCATGCTCTCCAAAATGCCTTGACGGATACCGATACCGACTATCAAAACCGGTCGCTGCAAGGACATTTAGAGGCATTCCAACATGTGTTAATTCCTGATATTGACATTCCGACGTTTTCCGATGTGTACGCCCAAACACTCGCTTACGGAATGTTCGTTGCCCGCATCCACCATAAAAACAGTAAAGTTTTTTCGCGGGTCGTTGCGGTGGAAAGTATTCCGAAGTCGCATCCGTTCTTGCGGAAATTTTTCAGTTACATTGCCAGTTCGGAATTGGACGAGCGCATCCGCTGGATTATTGACGAACTTGCCGATGTGTTGCAGGCAAGTGATTTGAAAATCATTATGGAAAACTTCGGCAAGCAAACGCAGACCGAAGACCCAACAATCCATTTTTACGAAAACTTTTTAGCGGCATACAATCCGGCACTCCGTAAAGATATTGGAGCGTTTTACACGCCGCTGTCTGCCGTGCATTATATCATTCGGGCGGTTGATGACATTTTGAAAGAAGAATTCAATTTGCCCCATGGACTTGCTGACAATACGAAGACCGATTTGTTCACTGAAGACGGTCGTCCTATCCACCGTGTTCAGATTCTCGACCCTGCAACGGGAACCGGAACATTCCTTGCCGAAGTTGTCCGGCACATCCACGCTCATCTCTTGTCGAAAGGACAGCAGGGAACATGGAACCGATATGTTGCGGAAGATTTATTGCCTCGTCTTCACGGCTTTGAAATCTTGATGGCACCTTATGCAATGGCGCATCTAAAACTGGACACGATATTAGAGCAGTCAGGCTACCGGTTTGACCGAGATCAACGTCTCGGTATTTATCTAACGAACGCGTTGGATGAAGGAGTGAACAAAATAAACCGTCTGCCCCTGGCGGTTTGGCTCTCGGACGAAGCCGAAGGAGCGAATCGTGTCAAAAAAGAGATGCCGGCAATGGTCGTTCTCGGTAATCCGCCGTATAACAATTTTCGCGGAGTGGTTGCTCATTATAATGAAACGAAATACGCAAAAGAACTCATCGAAAAATACAAGCAAGGTTTGGGGGAAAAGAAAACGAACATAGATAACGATTATGTGAAGTTTATCGCTCTTGGACAAAATTTTATCGAAAAGAACCCTGACAGTTGCGGTATTCTTGCGTACATTTCTAACAATAGTTTTTTGGACAGCATCACATTTCGTCAAATGCGGAAGGTGCTTTTGGAAACTTTTGACAAAATTTATGTCGTTAACCTGCATGGCGATGCACGCAAAAAAGAAACCGCCCCGGATGGCGGCAAAGATGAAAATGTTTTTAATATCATGCAGGGCAACTCGATCAACATTTTTATCAAAAAACCGGCAGGAATCCGCAAAAATGTAGAGAAGTCGGCAGCAGTTTTTTATGTCGATCTTTTCGGCAAGCGGCAGGAGAAATATGATTTTTTGTTGAAATACCGTTTGAAAAAAACGGGCTATAAGCAACTCGAACCGGTCGAACCATATTACTTTTTTGTGCCGAAAGATTTTGGACGGCAGAAGAAATATGAAAAAGGATTTAGCATCACCGAACTGTTTTCGATTTCTAACACCGGCATTAAAACCGACAGGGACGAACTGTTTATTGATCACGATAGAGACATGTTGGCAAAGCGGATGAAGAAACTTTTGTCAGGTGATTACGATTGGCGGTTCAAAGATAAATTTAGAATCGTTGATTCGAGCGGATATAAATTGACACAAGTCATAAAGAACAAAAAATACGACGCTCAATATCTGCAAAGAATTGTTTATCGACCATTTGACAACCGATGGATTTACTATGATCCAGCCCTCATAAGCAGAGCAGCGCATAAGGTTATGCAACACCTTGTCAATAGAGACAACATTGCTTTGGTTACATCCCGGCAATTCGGCGGCAAAAAGCATTTTATCTGTCTCGTTACGGACAAAATTATTGAAATAAGTTCTCAACCTTACGCCCCTTATACGGTTTTGCCGCTTTACGTTTATCCATGGGGCGAAAAGCAACCGAATTTGAATTCGGCAATCGTAGCGAAAATCGAGCAAACTATCGGCAGGAAAGTAAAGCCCGAAAAGTTGTTCGACTACATCTACGCTGTTCTTCATTCGCCGAAGTACCGAAAGGACTACGAAGAGTTTCTGAAAATTGATTTTCCAAAAATTCCGTATCCTGTTGATAACACAGAGTTTGAACACTTTGCAAAATTGGGACAACGGTTGCGAGAACTTCATCTGCTTGAAAAGATTCCGAAGATGCAGACAACGTTTCCGATAGCGGACGGCAACGTCGCTGAAAACGTCCGATTCGTTGACGGTAAAGTGTATATCAACAAGACGCAGTATTTTGGTAACGTTCCTCCTGCGGTTTGGGAATGTTACATCGGCGGTTATCAACCGTTGCAGAAGTGGTTGAAAGACCGCAAAGGACGTGTGTTGACGTTTGAGGAGATTCAACACTATCAAAAGATCGCGGCGGTGCTGAGTGGAACGATAGAAATAATGGAACAGTTAGCAGAACCGAAACGGTAAGATTGCGATTCCGAAAATTTACGGTACAATTTTCCGAAACGGACTTCAACAATTCCGAAAAAAGATTTACAACATGTACGGTTATTACGGCTGGCGACCTTACGTTTCCATTGCTCAAAAATTGGCGAACGCAAAGAAATTCGCAGAGAAAAAACTCAAAGGAAAAGCGAATCCTATCACAGTTGCCGGTCGCAAGATCACGTCAACCTTCTGGGGAGATGCCTGGTGCGACAATCTCGAAACATACAGCGACTTCGAGAACCGAATGCCGCGTGGTCGAACATACATCCGCAACGGTTCCGTTGTGCATCTTGAAATTGACAAGGGAGTCATCAAATCATACGTTGCCGGTTCGGATACCTACGCCATCACCGTGAAAATTCAGCCGCTCAAACCGGAACGTTGGAAAGCGATCAAGAAAAAATGCTCCGGCAAAATTGGTTCCGTCGTCGAACTGTTGCAAGGAAAACTCTCGAAACACATTCTCGGAATTGTTACCGACAAGAAAGAGGGACTTTTTCCTTCGCCGAAGGAGATTGCTCTCGATTGCTCCTGTCCCGACTGGGCGGATATGTGCAAACATGTGGCAGCAACGCTTTACGGTGTTGGTGTATTGCTCGATAAGAGTCCCGAATTGTTTTTCAAATTGCGCGGAGTCGATCACTTGGAACTGATCGACACGTCGGTCTCCATTGCGACGGGCAAGAAGGACTCCGAAACATTGGACGAAGGATCGCTCGAAGACATTTTCGGCGTAGAACTTGCCGACTCATTGGAACCGAAAACCAAGACGACGGGGAAAAAGGCGGCAAAGAAAGCAGTGAAGAAAACGACGAAGAAAACGGCAAAGAAGACCGTAAAGAAAGCCGCAAAGAAGACTGCAAAGGAAGCAGCAAAGAAAACGCTCAAAAAGACAACCAAAAAGTCAGTCAAGAAAACCGTTCAGAAAACCGCCAAAAAAGCCGTTAAGAAGGCAGGTAAGAAAACGGCGAAAAAGACAATCAAAACGAAAAAATGAAGAAATAAGGCAGAGTGCTGACAACGGAACAACCTTCCTTCGGATGGGCAACATATAAATGCCGGTTTTTTGTACTCCGGCATAGATACCGTAAACGGCATGAAGTTGTCCTTTGCGTTCTTTGCGAGAACTTTGCGGTTAGATTTTCTTTTTTTAACTGCAAAGTACGCGGGAGAATACGCAAAGGGCGCAAGGCAAAAACGTCCAATTTCTCCCGTTTACACTATCTGATCGTTTCCTCAAGCCTACCCACATTGCATGACCACTGGAAAGAACGGACGGACAAAATCAATGACATCACATATGGCTTTTCAGGGAAATCTGTTATTGGACCTCAAAAAATCCGCACACAAACCAACGCCCCAAAAAACAAAAAGGGCTCAATCAACAAGGGCTCAATTTTGTGCGGCAGTCTCACGCACTCCTACTGAACCATTGCTGGAGAATGAGGACTATCTTACGAAACAAATCCTCACTTACATCGGCAACAAGCGGTCTTTGTTAAAATTTATCACAAAGGGAATCCAACGTGTCCAAAAGAGACTCGGCAAGGACAAATTAGATGTCTTTGACGTTTTCAGCGGCAGCGGCATCGTTACCCGATATTTCAAGCGATTTTCGAACAATCTATTGGTCAACGATTTGGAAAAATATTCCAACATTACTAACGAGTGTTATCTTGCAAACACTACCGACATTAACCTGCCGGAGTTGCAAAGTATTTACCGTCATTTGCTCGACACAATTTCGACGCATCCGCTCATTGAAGGATTTATCACCGAATTGTATGCTCCCAAAGATGATGATCACATACAGGAAGGAGAACGGGTGTTTTACACTCATCGCAACGCGATGTACATCGACACTATGCGCCAGTTGATTGACCGTGTTGATTTTCCGTTACAAAAATTCTTTCTTGCTCCGTTGCTATCACAAGCGTCGGTTCATGCCAACACGTCGGGGATGTTCAAGGGGTTTCATAAAAATCCGGCAACGGGCATTGGACAATTCGGCGGCGGTAATCGAGATGCTCTTTTGCGTATCAAGGGGGAAATAACACTGCCTTTTCCTGTGTTCAGTAATTTTCAGTGTAATTCCGTGATTTATAACGGCGATTCTAATGAGATTATCAAGATTGCTCCAGAGGTCGATTTAGCCTATCTTGACCCGCCGTACAATCAACATCCTTACGGCTCAAATTATTTTATGTTAAACCTGATTTTGAAAAATGAGCGTCCTGAATCAGTTAGCAAAATATCAGGCATTGCAGAAGGTTGGAATCGCTCTGCCTACAATAAAAAACAATTTGCTTACGAGGTACTTTCCGAGTTGGTCAAAAATATCAAGGCGAAGTACGTGTTAATTTCGTTCAATTCCGAAGGTTTCATTTCGCTCGGTGAAATGAAAACCATGCTGACGCAAGTCGGTAAAGTTGACGTGTTGGAAACGAACTACAATACGTTCCGCGGTTGCCGAAATTTGGCAAACCGCCGAATTCATGTCGAAGAATACCTGTATTTGTTGGAAAAATAGATAGCACGTCAGCGGCATGCCATTGCTCTTTGTGTTCTTTGCGAGAACCTTGCGGCTCATTTTTTAACCGCAAAGTACGCAGAAGAATCGCAAAGAGCGCAAAAGAGCCGGCGGCACAGTCGCTGACTCTCTGCTGACTTCCCTGCGCCCTGCCCTTGTCCGAAAAAATCAAAACGGTAAATTCGTATGATACGAACGTCCTTTGCGATCCGCTCCGTCTGCCATGAAAGAACTCATCGTCGAGACCACTATCGAAAGCCTCACCAAAGTAATAGACTTTGTCCATGAGGAACTGGCACAAAAAACCTGTCCGCAAGAACTGCGGGACACCATCAGCCTGGCGGTAGAGGAAGTTTTTACGAACATTGCCAATAACGCTTACCAACCGGCGACGGGCAATGCCGCGATCTCCATTACCGTTGGTGAAGAGGCGGTGATCAGATTTGCGGACACCGGAAAACCTTATAATCCTCTTGAACGTCCTGAACCGGACTTGGATAAACCCCTGATGGAACGGGAAATCGGCGGACTGGGTATCTTTCTTGTGAAAAAAATGATGGATAAGGTTGAGTATGGAAGAATTGATGACAAAAATGTGCTCGTGATCCGTAAAAAACTTGAATAACCCCCAGCCCTACGTGGGAATACCATTGTTGAAGACAGTGAAGCGAAGAATCTGATTGTTCGCCGATGATACCGACCTTTGTAAAGGGAACCTCTAAAAATAGATTCTTTGCGTCCTTTTGCACCCTCTTTGCGCCCCTTGCGGTTAAAATAGTTCGGATTGAACCGCAAAGTACGCCATGGGTTACGCAAGGCTCGCAAAGTACAGATTTGGTGCGTTTCGGCATCAGTCAAAATGCAAAAATTGATTTTTAGAGTTCCCCAAACTGAAATTTGCACATCCTGTCCCCCCCGTTTGCGGCGGAGACCGCTCTTTTGTACAATCACAGACATCGTAGAGCCAGCGGTTGTGCGCTGTATCCCCGAAATGAATCATGAAACACGCTATCCGGTTTGAGCACGATGCCTTGCATTTTTCGGCTTCGCACTTCATCACCTTCGGCACGCCGGAGAAGGTTGAAGCGTTGCACGGACATAACTTTCGCATCAAAGCGGAAGTTTCCGGTCCGCTCAATGCGAGGGAGTATGTCGTCGATTTTTTACTTGCTTTCGATGTCCTCAAAAAAATCTGTGAAATGCTTTCGCACAAAGTTTTACTGCCCCGCGACCATCCTTACATCACCATAAAGTCGGCAGACAATACGACTCATGCTTCAATGCCGCCGCTGCAATGGGCATTTCCAACAGGCGATACGCTGACGCTGCCCCTCCGCAATACGACAACGGAAGCATTGGCGGAATACGTGGCAAAGTTCTTTCGGGAACAACTGGAACAAGAGTCTGCGTTTGAAATGTCGCCGTCGTTGTATAAAATCACGATTGAATTAGAAGAGTCCCCCGGTATGTGGGCGGTCTATCGGGAATAGAGTGCTGTAAAGAGCATGGAAGTCGCCCCCTGTGTTCTTTGCGATGTGTTCTTTGCGGTTAAATCCGAACCATTTTAACCGCAAGGGACGCAAAGAATCTATTTTTAGAGGTTCTCTAATTTTTTACACACCGGATATTGGGATATTGTTCCTTTGTGCTCTCACGATTGCGTCTCCATGGTATTTTTGATAGAATAAGCGGAGAGTAGGTTCATTTTTACCGGAGACCAGCAACGATGCCGTCATTTACTGTGTCATCGTTTTAAGAAAACAACTATGTACTGCATCAAAAAAATCACATCGGATTTAACCTGGGTCGGAGCCAACGACCGGCGTTTGGCAATGTTCGAGGGAGTCTATTCGGTTCCCTACGGCGTGTCTTATAACTCCTATCTGCTGACCGACGAAAAGACCGTGTTGTTCGATACTGTCGATAAAGCAGTACAGCACCGTTTCTTTGAAAACCTTGCCGAAGCATTGGGAGACAGACCGCTCGACTACCTTGTGGTGCAGCACATGGAACCCGACCATTCTGCCGCCGTTAAAGAATTGGCAACGCGCTATCCCAAGATGAAAATCGTCTGCAACACCAAAACGCAGGCGATGCTCCATCAATTTTTCGACATGGAGATTGATTCACGTCTCCACCTCGTCAAGGAAAATGATACGCTCTCTACCGGCAAGCATACGCTTCGCTTCATTATGGCACCAATGGTGCATTGGCCCGAAGTCATGGTTACGTATGACTCTACGGACAAGATACTCTTTTCGGCGGATGCCTTCGGCAGTTTCGGTGCCCTCAACGGGGCAATGTTCGCCGATGAAGTCGATTTTGCCAAAGATTATATGGACGAAGCGAGGCGGTATTACACCAACATCGTGGGCAAATACGGTGTGCAAGTGCAAGCACTGCTCAAAAAAACATCCGTCCTTGAGATCGACATGATCTGTCCGCTGCACGGATTCGTGTGGCGGAGAAACATTCAGGACTTCGTCACAAAATACTTACAGTGGGGGAGTTACGAACCGGAAGAGCATGGAGTCATGATTGCCTATGCGTCCATTTACGGCAATACAGAAAATGCTGCGGAGATACTTGCCGGTCAACTGCGGGACAAAGGGATTAAAACAGTTATGTTCGATGTTTCCGTTTCGCCGACATCGGAAATCATCTCGGCGGCGTTCAGATGGAGTCATCTTGTCTTTGCATCAGCAACCTACAATGCGGGCATCTTTGTAACCATGGAAGCACTGATCAACGATTTGGTCGCTCATAACCTTCAGAACCGCACGGTCGCTCTCATCGAAAACGGCTCCTGGGCTGCCGCGAGCGGCGGGCTGATCCGCGACAAGTTGGAGAAGTGCAAGAACATCCAGGTACTTGAGAACACGCTGCGCATCAAGTCCAGCGTGAAGGCATCGCAACTGCCGGAGATTACGGCAATGGCGGAGGCGATTATTGCCACCTTTCCCGGCACGGCGGACAGAAAACCGCAAAACGCCTCCAATGTTGTTGCGCCCAACGTTGCGAACGAATCAGTTGATCTCCAGACAATGACCAAACTCTCTTACGGATTGTTTGTGCTGACGGCAAAGGACGGCGATAAAGAGAACGGCTGTATTGTAGATACCGTGATTCAAGTCAGCGATTCTCCAATTCGGATCACTGCCGGGGTGCGCAAAATCAGTCATACTCACGATATGATTCTCAAAACCGGTGCGTTCAATCTTTCGGTCTTGACCGAAAGCACACCGTTCCGCATTTTTGAACACTTCGGCTTGCAAAGCGGCAAAAACATCGACAAGTTTTACGGGTGCGGCTACGATGACCGCTCGGCAAACGGTATTCGATACGTGCCGGAACATACGAACGGTGTGATTTCCGCAGAGGTGATCGCCGCACACGATTGCGGCACTCATACCTTATTTATTGCCGATGTGGTTCAGGCTTTTACGGTGTCTCATGAACCGAGTGTGACGTATCAGTATTATTCTGACCACATCAAACCGAAACCGGTGTTGCCGAAGGAAGGGAAAGCAAGCTTCATCTGTACGGTTTGCGGCTATGTCCATGAATCGGAGACCCTGCCGGACGACTTTATCTGCCCTCTGTGCAAGCAGGGAGCGACGGCTTTTGTGAAGACGTGAGTATGCTGTAAGCGGTATGAACTTGTGCGTTCCCTTGCGAAAACCTTGCGTCTTTGCGGTTAAATCCTCTTTTTTAACCGCAAAGACGCAAGGAAAAATATCCTATTCTTCTCCCGTCTAGCAGTAAAGAACTTGCCGACGAACTGAAGGCTCTTAACAGCCACCATCTCGTCCATTGACATTCTCCGATGGTTGATGTACAATACTGTGTGTCGTCGGCGCGGTGTCGGCAATTTTAACCCAAGGATTTATCCTATCGCAATAAGTTTTCGTTTTGACAATTAGACGAATGCGTTAGCGTTCTGTTGCTGGCAGACAAATTACCACCGGAACCGAAAGGTTCTATTGTAAAGGCAACATCGAAGCGACGCTCCCTTTCCGGGAGTGCCGAGAGCGGTGTTGTTTTGCAAACTCCGTGGTAAGAGTGTCTGTCACAACATGGCATTGGCACTCTTTCTTGTTAAAAATTCTTGAAAGTTTGCCGAGTCTCTGTTGGCAAAGAAAACTGTTATCCCCTAACACTTATGGCAAATATTTTTTGCACCAAAGGCAATGGACAGAAACAGAGTACAATCACCGGCTTGCTCGCGTTCATACTTGTAGTGCTCGCGCTTTCCGCGATCGTAGGTTGCGGCAAAAACGTCTCTTCTGCACTTGTGGGCATGTGGTCGATAGAAGAAGGACAAGAGACTCACGGTATTCCTGTGGACTTGGAACTGTTGAAAGATGGAACTGGTATTGTTGATACACAAGGAATTACTTGGAAGACGGAAGGCGGTCGCTTTTATCTTATCTCTCCTTCACAAGCGACAGCATGGGATTACAAAATATCGAATTCAACGTTGACACTGGAAAATAATGATGGTCAAAGCACAGTGTACAAGAAAGTGACCAATCAGAATCAAGAGTCCGCCACCAAAAGAGAGGAAGCCAAAAGAGAGGAAGATCGGCAAAGAGAGGAAGCCAAAAAAGAGGAAGATTGGCAACAAGCAAACACCGGAATCTTGCAACTTGAAGGACAACTTGAAGTTTTTATCACCGAGAATCGGCGATACCCCACGACGGAAGAAGGACTCTATTTCCTCGCATTCCTGCCCGACAACTATGGCATGATGCGGACAATGCCGACAACACCGCTCACCACTCCCGGCTTTACAGACCCCAATGTGCCCATAGATGGTACGATGGGGTTCTCCCATTTGGAGCCGGGGCGGCACAATCCGCAACTCTATACGCAGGGACAGATCCGTTCCGGCGGCATCCATGAGAGACTGTTGCTTGACCCTTGGGGAGAACCCTATCGGTACAATAATACGAACAATGCGTATGGTGTCAATCAATACACATGGGATTCAAAACCCGCCATTTGGTCCACCGGTCCCGACCGGTTGCACGGCACGCCTGATGATATTCGAAATTGGAATGACGAAGATGTACAACGGAATATGACTGCCATCCAGCAAAGGCAAATGCAAACAACGCCGATGGGCGGCGGCGGGACGATTGGTTTGGATCCAAACATGATGAATATGAATCAAGTGATTGATCCAAGAACCGGTTTGCCGATGCAACCGCAACAGCAGTGGGGGAACGATCCGAATATGAATATGAATCAAGTGATTGATTCAAGCACCGGTTTGCCGATACAACCGCAACAGCAGCGGGGGAACAATCCGAATATGAATCAAGTGATTGATTCAAGCACCGGTTTGCCGATGCAACCGCAACAGCAGCGGGGGAACAATCCGAATATGCAGCCCGGCGTTGGCGGGATGTAGCCTCCGATACAATCGCTTGTACCATAAACGGGAAGGAATTAGACATTGCCCTTTGCGTCCCTTGCGAAAACCTTGCGTCTTTGCGGTTAAATCCTCTGTTTTTATACCCCCGGTTCTTGCAACGATACGGCAAAATGATACAATGCGGGAAAGTTTTGCGACAACTCACAAAGAACCATTTGCCATGACCGCTCTGGAACAATACGATGTCTGCATTGAATTACAACGTACAGGTAATGTTGTGCAAGCCGCGGAAATGTTGCAAAAGATGACCGTCGATTTTCCCGATTTTTCCCTTGCCTACAATGCGCTGGCAGCCCTCTATAAAAGGGAAAATAATATGGCGGCGGCTATTGACCACATGGAAAAATACTGTGCCTTAGAGCCGAATGATCCGTTCGGTTTTTCCGTATTGAGTGCCTATTCCATTATGGCAGGGCAACGGGAGCGAGCCGAAGAAGCCCTCGGACGTGCCGGTGAATTGCGGTTCAAAGCGCAGTTTGGCGGAGGGGTATAAAGGTTTTTGCCTTCATTATGTCAGGAACCCTCTAAAAATAGATTCTTTGCGTTCTTTGCACCCTCTTTGCACCCCTTGCGGTTAAAATAGTTCGGATTGAACCGCAAAGTACGCTATGGGTTACGCAAGGGGGCGCAAAGTACGGATTGGGTGCGTTTCGGCATCAGTCAAAGTGAAAAAATTGACTTTTAGAGGTTTCCAGAATTGACAAGCCGCTGAAAAACCGCTACAATACACGGCAGGTACAAATCTTTTGGAGGTGAAACATGGCACACGACACTATCTATGGGACACTCACAGCCGTCCGGCAACGACATCGGGGGCAGCGGGTTATTGAAGGAGTATCATGGGGGCTGCTCGGCGGGTCGCTGACCGCTTTGCCCTTTCTTATCATCCATCTTATTAGTGGACTGGGCGGCAGCGGCTTGGGCGGTTGGAATCCGTGGATGCTCTTTGCTCTTCTGGCGGTATCCGGCATGTTCTTGGGAGCCGTCATTGGGTGGATGTTGCCGCTGACTCCGCACGGAGCGGCAAGGTGCGTTGACCGGCATTACCGGTTCAAAGACCGAATCTTGACGGCACTTCATTTTTTGCCGAAAGCAGAATCAACGCTCATGGAACGCCTGCAACTGGAAGATGCCCGGCGGCACGCAGAGCAGGTCGATCCGAGAGCCGTCCTGCCGTACCGGTTGCCGCAGAACTTCTCCTGGTCGCTGGGTGTGACCCTGCTTGCGTTTGCGATCTGTCTCCTTTCGCCGTTTTTCAACAAACACCAAGCATTCGCCGCTGTCGAACGGTTGCCGGAGGTGGTCTCCGCCGTGGAAATACTCCGGGAAGACCTCATCGAAAAAATGGATGAACTGGCGGAAGAGAATCCTGACGAACAAGAGATTAAGGAACTTGCGGATAGATTGAAGGAACTGCTCGCTCAACTGGACGAGTCGGCAAACGACCGAAAGGAATCGCTGGGAACACTTTCCGAAATGGAGTCCGCCATTCGTGCGGCAATGGCGGCGTTTCAACTTGAATCGATCGACGTGTCGATGAAGGAACTTGCCGAAGCATTCAGTGCCGCCGAAGCAACGCGCTCTGCCGGTCAAGCCATCAAGGAGGGAAACTATTCCAAAGCGGCGGACGAACTGGAAAAAATCGATTCCGATTCCATGTCGCGTCAGGAACGCCGGACGGTTTCCGAACAGATGCGCCAAGCGGCAGATGCAATGAACCGGCGAGGGCAACAGTCGCTTATGCAGACAACCTTGAAAATGGCGGAGGCGTTGGAAAACAACAATCCTTCACAGTGCAAAGAGGGCGCGTGTGAATTGGCAGGGGAATGCCGGAAACAGTCGCTCCGCAAGGGAATCTGTGAAGGATTGGGGGCAAAACTGGCGTTGCTCGCACTTTGCAAATCTGACTGTAACGGCGGACAGTGTCAAGGCAGCGGCAACAACGGCGGACAGGACACGAGCAGATCCGACTCGCCGACTAATAATTGGGGAACCGGTGCTGCCGGGAATCCCACTTCGGGAGAGGAGACGAATCTCGACGGCTCCCGGCAGCGTCAAGACCTCACCGGCATGGTCGGCTCGGCAGGTAATTCGGAATACGAAACGTTGTCCTCCTCGGAAGCCTCGCAAGAAGTTTCGGGACGGGAATTCCGAGAAGCGTTTCAGGAATTTCGTAAGATGTCCGAGGCAGTGCTGGAAACGGAACCGATTCCGCTCGGTCAGCGGCAGATGATTCGGCGGTATTTTGAATCGATCAGACCATCGGATGACGGAGAATAAATGGGTGTCCTTGCGGTAAAATTTTTTAACCGCAAAGACGCAAAGGGGCGCGAGGGGGCGCGGCGGTGTGTTGTTTCAGGTATAGCCCGTTTTTTCATCGCGAAACTCGCAAAAAAACAATGACCAACTCGGAAAGCAAAGGACAATTTCTCGTTTACGCCGCAGAGGATGGAAATCTGAAGATTGATGTCCGGCTTGCTGAGGAAACGGTGTGGCTTTCGCTGGATCAGTTGGCGACGCTGTTTCAGCGGGACAAGTCCACCATGTCCCGGCACATCAAAAACGTGTTTGAAGAGGGGGAATTGTTGCCATCGGCAACTGTTGCAAATTTTGCAACAGTTCAAATGGAGGGAAATCGTCGGGTGGAAAGAAACATCGAATTTTTCAATCTCGATATGATCATTTCGGTCGGTTACCGCGTAAAAAGCGCGGTAGCGACCCGTTTCCGTATCTGGGCGACCCAGCGGTTGCGGGAGTACATCATCAAAGGTTTTGTCTTGGATGACGAGCGGCTAAAAAATCCTGACCTGCCCTTCGACTATTTCGAGGAGTTACTCCGCCGTATTCAAGATATACGAACCTCCGAACGGCGTTTTTACCAAAAAATTACGGACATTTACGCAACAAGTATTGATTACGATCCGACTCAGCCGGAAAGTATTTTGTTTTTCCAGAGGGTCCAAAACAAAATACACTGGGCAATCACTGGGCAAACGGCAGCGGAAATCATCTACTCCCGAGCGGACAGTGCCAAGCCGAACATGGGACTGACAAGTTGGCGGGGAACGAAAGTCCGCAAGAGTGATGTCGTGGTTGCCAAAAATTACCTGTCGGAAGAGGAGTTGTCGGCACTCAATAACCTTGTCGAACAATATCTTGTCTTTGCCGAAGGTCAGGCGATGCGGCGAATCCCGATGTCGATGCAGGATTGGATTGAAAAACTGCACGCTTTCCTTACCATCAATGACAGGGACATTTTGAGCAATGCCGGACAAATTTCTCACGAGTTAGCCAAGGAAAAATCCGAAACAGAATACGAAAAATTTGATCAACAACGTATTTGTCAAAACGATACATTGGAAAGAGATTTTGACAAATATGTCAAAAAACTAAACCCGCCGAAACCAAAGAATGTCCGCAAAAAGAAATGAACCTTTACTCTACCGTCAACGGCACGAAATTGTCCTTTGCGGACGTTGCGATTCCTTGCGGTAAAATTTTCCAACCGCAAAGACGCAAAGAAGCGCAAGGGGCGCAAAGGATGCTGTTTATGGTATATTGAACCCAACAGCCCCCCTATCCAAACCTCTCATGCGCCTCACAATCCTATCAGCACTGCTGTTTCTCCTCTCCCTTCCCGCAACCGCACAGGTTAACGAACCGGCGGACGTTCCCCTCACCGAAGCAGAACGCCGGGAACTACAAGTCGTCGAACGATTCTGGACGCTCCTCGAAAGAACCCCACGAAGAGGAACCTCCTTCGACAGAGTCTACGGCTACTACGTCGACACCGGACGAATGGAAGACCTTCTGAAACGATGCCGGGATTGGACAGAAGCCCAGCCCGACGACGCAAAAGCATGGCTCCTCCTCGGACTCATACTCGCACGGCGAAATGACGATGCCGCTACCGTCGCCGCCTTCGAAAAAGCAATGGCACTCGACGAAACCGACCTGCTCGCACCCTTCTACCTCGGCGAAACCTACATCGCCCAAGGAAGACTCCGGGACTCCGCCGAAACACTAGAAATCGCACTCGAACGCGCTCTCGAAAATAACAAGGGGATTAATCCCCTTGCCGACCGCGCCGTGTTGAGCCGGGACACGCTAGCAATTCTGCAAACGCTGGGACGGGTCTATGAACGCTTCAGCGACCGGGAAAACTCCAACCGCGTCTGGGATAAACTCGAAGAACTCTTTCCGGGCGACAAAGACATTCTCGTAAGAATTGCCGAAACACTCGAAGAAGAGGGCAAATTCGATGAAGCCTTCAAACGCTACCGCCGATTGGCAGAAATGCCGGGCAACGATAACTTTGCCCGCGTGCAATATACACTGGCGGCGGCGGACATCAAAGTCCGGCTCGGCGATAAACAGGGTGCCATTGAAGACTTTGAAACACTTCTGGAAGAACTCTCCGGCGATAACTGGCTCTCCCGGTCGATCCGAGACCGAGTGGAACGCATCTTCGTCCGGCAAGCCGATTACGCCGGACTCGCCGGTTACTATCAAAAACGCTTGCAACGGTATCCCAACGACCTTGACACTATCCGCCGTCATGCCGTTGCACTGGTCAGACTCGCACGCACCGATGAAGCAAAGGAACTCTTGGCAAACACATTGGAACGCGCCCCGTCGAATGTTCCGATTCGCCTCGCCCTGATTGACCTGCTGGTTGCCGACCGCGATTTCGAAGCAGTCGATCAGCATTACGCCAAAATCGATGAACTCGAGCCGAACAATCCTGACCACATTTCACAATGGGGACTGGCAGTGCTGGAAAACACGAAACTGGACGAACCGGCACGCAAAGCATCGGCAATCCAAATCTGGAGCCGACTCATCACGGCACGTCCCGACGATCCCGCTATCCTAATCATGGTTGCCGACTTGGCAAACGGTGCAAAAATTGCCGACGAAGCGGAAAAGTTATACAAACGAGCGACTGAACTCCGTCCGAATGATCCCGGCTACAAAGAGTATCTCGGATACTTCTATCACCATCGCGACCGCAAGGAAGAAGCGGTCGCCACGCTGCGCTCCATCGCCGACGGCAACCGCCGCACCGCTCCCGTTTTGGCGCAACTCGGCGGTATCTTCCGGTCGCTCGGCTATGCAGAAGAAGCACTGACCGCCATGAACGAAGCGGTGGAACTCGACCCGGAAAACTTTGAACTGCGGATGCAATACGCCGACCTGCTCTTCACCAACGATAAAATTGCCGAAGCGGAAACGCACTACGCCGAAGCCGAAAAACTGGCGAGACCGCTGACGGAAGAGTTTGCGCGGTTCCTGAATGCGTACACGCGGCTGTTGCAATCGACGGGGAAGTTGAATGAAGTTGCGAATGCGCTGGCGGTGCGTCTTGTTGGCGAAGGCAGCGAAAGCCGTCTTCTTTCACCCGAAGATGCAATCAATGTCCCCCCTCCCTCCGGGGGGGGATTAGGGGGGGGGCAGGATGCCGTTGTCGTTCAAAGCCCTCACCCTAGCCCTCTCCCAAAGGGAGAGGGGACAGAAAGAGCAGCGTCCGATTATTGGCGGTTGGCGACGTACCAAACGGCGCAGGGGCAACTTTGGGCGGCGACGGAGTCCATCGAAAAAGCGATGGAACTCGCACCGGAGACGAACATCCTGCTCGACTCGGCGGCGGCAATCTTCGAGAAGGGGAACGACCAAGTCCGGGCGGCGGCAATCTACGAAAAACTTGCCAACGCCGATCCGCAACGCCGGGTCGAACATCTGAAACGCTTGGCAAACCTGCGCCGGGACTTGGGCGAAATGGATCAGGCAATCGAAACCGCCCGACTCGTCATGGCGACGGGAGCAGGCAACGCCGCCAATAGCCGATTCTATGCCGATATGCTCTTGAGCATCGGAAGACGCGGCGACGGAATCGACATCCTACGCAGGGCAGTGCGGCTTGACCCAACCGACACGACCACGCTTACCACGCTGGCGGAAGTCCTTTTCGACACCAACGAAATTAATGAAGCCCTGGAAATCCAGTGGCGAATCTTTGAACGCACGGAAGATTTGCAAGGCAAAATCGGAGTCGTTACCCGAATGTCCACCTACTATCAGCAGTCGCAGCGGTTCGACCAGTTAATCGAGCGGCTCCGGCAAATCGGCAACGATTCCGCCTCACGCCGGGAATCAGCCTACTGTTTAGCGCAGGCTTACGTCACGGTCTCCGACTTTGAAC
>Ga0099364_10001106_pt1 | contig 45051 bp, 40 predicted proteins | sample TergutTh196P3_FD_73070 | JGI IMG/M metagenome (GOLD analysis project Ga0099364, IMG submission 73070) | Microcerotermes parvus P3 segment gut microbial communities from Pointe-Noire, Republic of the Congo - Th196 P3 | ecosystem: Host-associated > Arthropoda: Insects > Digestive system > Gut ...
TTTCTTTTGTTTTGTTTTGTGGTGTTGTTTTTTGGGTGGAGATAAAAAAAAAAAAGGCGGGGGCGCCGCCCGCCCCGGGGCGCCGCCGCGCCCCGTTGTTTATGCAGAATCCATTCGCGGGCAAAACAGCAAGAATATACGCCAAGATGCGGTACGCGTCACGGGTGCAGGCTCAGCCTGCCCGACACGCTTTTACGGCTTTATGCCAGTTTTTCGTTTGCTTTGGCGGTAAATTTATCCTTATCGACAATAAACCGCGTGTGCGTGCCGCTGCCGATTTCACCCGCTTTGTCGCGCATGGTAACGTGAAAATCGACGCGGCGGCGGTCTACCGCGCTGACGGTGGCTGTTGCCGTGACCTTCATGCCAACCGGCGTTGCGGCGACATGGCTTACGTTCACATGCCCGCCAACCGACACCTGCCCGGGCTCCAGAAACGGCTTGATGCATTCTGACGCGGCAAGCTCCAAAAGCGCGACCATCATGGGCGTGGCGTATACGTCCACAAGGCCGGAGCCAAGCGCGCTTGCAATATTTGTTTTATCCACAACGGTTTCGGCTGTGTAAACGGTTCCGGTTTTGATTTCCATCATTCCTTCTCCTTTTGCACGATATAAATTTTGCCCGCTGCTTGATACCCCAGCTTTTCATAATAAGGGTAGACGTCGCCCGTCACATAAACCGCGCCGTCGGGGAAATCACGGCAAGCCTGCTCCATCAGCATACGCCCATATTGCTTGCCGCGGTATGCCTTGTCCACCAAAAGGTCGTATACGTAAACGCCGAAACCGCCGTCGTCGCGGCAACGCGCGTAGCCGCAGAGGGTTTCCCCCTCAAAAACAAGGTAAGTAATACAGGTTTTGAGAGCTTTTCTGTATTTTTCGCGATGTTCGCCCTGCCAGTATCCCCATTCCTCGCCCTCGCGCTCCATCAGGGCGAAAAGCCGCCGCTCGTCTTCCGGTGTATATTTCCTTATCGTAATACTCATGGATATATCCTTTGTACGCACAAGACACGGCCTAAAATGTCGGCGCTGTCTACAATGATGGGCTCCATCTCGCTGTTTTCGGGCTGCAAGCGGATATGCCCCTTTTCCTTAAAATAGCGTTTGACCGTGGCTTCATCATCGAGCATTGCGACGATAATCCAGCCGTTTTCGGCGGTGCTTGCGCGCTCGACGACGACGATGTCGCCGTCTAAAATCGCGGCGTCTTTCATGCTGTCGCCCTTTACCCGAAGCGCGAACAAATCCTTGCCGGCGGCGTTCGGGATTCCAACGGGGATGTACTGCTCGATATTCTGCAAGGCCAAAATCGGTGTTCCGGCGGCGACCGTGCCTAAAAGCGGCACGCGCACGGCGGGCGTGCCCGGCAGCCTGATTGTGCGGTTCAGACCGTCCGTCATTTCAATCAGGCCGCTTTGGCAGAGCGCCTTTAAATCGTTGTGTACCGTTGACGTCGAGGCTACGCCGAGGTCGCCGCATATCTCGCGCACGGTGGGCGCGCTTCCGGTGTTTATCCTGCCGCGGATATACGAATATATCTTTTCGCGGCGTTTATCGACCTTTTCCATTATCAGACCCTCCTAAATGATTTACAAAATAAACCAATAATCTTTATGCTTTATTAATATCATATTAACAAACAAAAACGTACCGGTGGTATAATGGGAACATACCCGCTTTAAGGATATGCCGCAACATCTTTAACAGATGGGTATTGCTCTACCCTCCTCAAAAACACACCTCAAACGAAATGCGGAAGCCGCCGGATTTAAGTCCGGCGGTTTCCGCATTATTACAGGCGCAAAAATCCGACCTTTTTATAAGCCTTGGCAAGGGTTCTCGACGAAATGGAAAAGGCTTTTTCAGCGCCCTGCTTCCAGCAGGATTCAAGGTATGCCCTGTCGCCCATGAGGCGATGAAATTCGTCCTGAACGGGGCGCAGATGGTTCGCGACGGCTTCGCCGGCAGCCAGCTTGAAATCGCCATAGCCTTTGCCTTTAAACTCCGCTTCGGTTTCCTCGCGGGTCTTGCCGGTGACAAGACCGTATATCGAAATCAGGTTGTTGATGCCGTCCTTGCCGGGGCGGTACGCGACCTCCGCTTCGGAATCGGTAACGGCGGACTTGAACTTCTTAATGATCGTATCGTAAGGGTCGAGCACCGAGATATACGCTTTCGGGTTCGCGTCGGATTTGCTCATCTTTTTTGCGGGCTCCTGAAGGCTCATGATTTTGCCGCCCTCTTTTTGGATATACGGCTCGGGAACGACGAATGTGTCGCCGTATATGCCGTTAAAGCGTATCGCCGTGTTCCTTGAAAGCTCCAGATGCTGGCGCTGGTCCTCGCCGACGGGCACAAGCGCCGCGTTATATAACAGGATATCGGCGACCTGTAAAACAGGGTACGTAAACAGCCCCGCGTTTATATTTTCAGCATGCGTGGCTGATTTATCCTTAAATTGGGTCATGCGGCCAAGCTCGCCGTAGGGCGTGTAGCAGCCCAGCAGCCACGCGCACTCGGCGTGGGTCGTGACGTGGCTTTGCACGAACAGGACGCTCTTTTCAGGGTCGATGCCGCAGGCAAGCAGCAACGCATACGCTTTCATCGTATTCTCGCGCAAGGTTTTCGGTTCCTGCCGAATAGTGGCTGAATGCAAATCTACAACTGAATAAACGCACCGGTAGTCGTCCTGCAGCTTTACCCAGTTCTTTATCGCGCCCATGTAGTTGCCGAGCGTGAACGACCCCGTCGGCTGGATACCGGAAAAAATAACAGGCTTTTTATCCATACTATTTAACATCCATTTCTTTTAAGAGCTTGGCGCAGGCCTCGATGCCGGCCTTGATCTGCGCTTCGTTCGGCATGGAGAAGTTAAGCCTGAACGCGCTTGATTTTTCGCCGTCGTTTACGCAAAACGTGCTGCCGGGCACGACACATACCTTATAATCCCTGACAAGGCGGAGCGCGAACTCCGCGCCGTCAAACGAAGGCGGCATGGCCGCCCAGATAAACAGGCCGCCCTCCGGCCTTGTGTACGCCATGCTTTTCGGGAAGAGCCCGTCCATGAGCTTTAACATAAGTCCGCATTTTTTCGCGTAGACGGCTTTGTTCCTGCGGGTATACTCCAGCAAATCGCCGCCTCGCAGGAATTCCAGGCACAAAAGCTGTTGCAGCATACCGGTGTGGACGTCGGCGCACTGCTTGGCGACTACAAGGCTTGGGAAAATCTGCGCGGGGGCTGACAGGTATCCCGCCCGTATGCCCGTCGACAGAATCTTCGAGAAAGTCCCGGCGTAGATGACAAGGCCGTCCTCGTCCATCGACTTGATGGAAGGGATATCCTCGCCGGTGAAGCGCAGGTCGCCGTAGGGGTTGTCCTCCAGAACCGGCACGCCGTACTTCTTCGCAAGCGCAAGGACAGCCTTCCGCTTTTCGAGGCTCATGGTAATCCCCGTCGGGTTCTGGAAATTCGGAATCAGGTACATGAACCGCACGTTCTTATTTTCGGTTATGGCTTTTTCGAGCAGTTCAAGGTTAATCCCGTCCTGTTCCAGCGGCACGCCCTTGAGGGATACATTATAAGAGCGGAAGCAGTTGAGTGACCCGATGAAGCTCGGGTCTTCGCAGATGACGGTGTCGCCCTCGTTGCAGAGGACGCGCGTCACCAAATCCATGCATTGCTGGGCGCCGGAGACAATCATCAGCTCGTCGCCGTCGCCGCCGATACCGTATGCATCCCTGATAAAGCGGCGAACCTCCGCGCGCAGCGGCGGGTGCCCCTCGGACTGGGAGTACAAAAGCGCCTGCGCCGGGTTTTCTTCGAGTGTTTTTGACATGAAGCGTTTGATATCATTTACAGGCAGGGTTTCGGGTGCGGGGTTGCCGCCCGCGAACGAGATGACCGCAGGGTCCGCCGCGTATTTGAAGATTTCGCGGATCGCCGACGGCTTTAAATTTTTCATCTTGTCGGATATTACATAGTTCATTACACATCACCGTTTCCTATTTTAGCACAAATATTCGGAATTGGAAAGCGGAAAGTGAAAAACCTGCCGGGTACATTGCAAGAGGCTGTCCGTTGTGATATACTTTGCCATGACAAGGGACAGCCTAAGGCGGTTAGCCAAGCCACCTGAAAAGGGGGTGAGGCGATGAGCATTTTTGAAACGCTATACTTATTTATTGTTAGCATTGGGAATGTTCATAATTACGCTTAAAAACGCAAAAAAATAAACCGCCCAGCTCGCCAGCTCGCGTGCGGTTTATTTAACAACTGACACCGGCTGACCGCTGAACGGCTACCCTTGTCACTTATATTATAATCTCAATTTGCGCCGCTGTCAACACAAATAATGCGCCCGCCCATCATTCCGGCGTTATTAAAATAGTTACAAAATGGTTACAAAAACATACAGAATGCAACAACTTTATATGTTATCATACACATATAAGTTACCAGGCGGTAAACAGGCAGTAAAATCCTGCCATTTATTAAGATGTTAACGGTGCCGGGCGGTGCTGTTAAGGAGGAATCTACAATGAAACGTATCATATCAGTGCTGCTTGCGGTTGTCCTTGGGGCAGGGATGACTGTGGCAGCGTTTGCGGCAAACCCGAGGATAACGGAGCAGACGAAGAAGCTGGCCGATGTGGACGCCGGCGAGCGCGGCCCCGGACACCAAATATGGCTGCCGCTTGTAAAGGAAGCGTTTGCCGAAGCAGACGAAGACCTCACGATGGCGGACGTCAGGGCAAGCAGGATCACGGTCAGGCAAAACGCCAGAAGAGGGTCGCAGGCAATCGCCTCGGTTGATATCAAGGAAAATAAAGATAAGGTTGCAAGCATCCTGATTACGCTGACAGACCCGTTCACAAGCACCCAGCCGCTTGATTTTGAGACAAGGCTTGAGTTGTATCTCAACGGCAGGCGCCAGAATCTCACCACCACCGTGAGCGGCACGCTTGCAAACGTGATAGACGAGGTTTACTCCGACACCGATTATATCGACCTTTCAAGCGGCATTACCGCGCTGGCGGTTGAAAACGCAAGAGGCGTCGAGGCGTATTTAGGGCAAGGCGTATCCGTTTTTGTGAATATGGCGAGGAACAAGGAATATTACGGTACGGTTACAAACAACCCCGATGACAACGACATCGAAATCATGACAAAGCTCCCCGATATTTCGGAGGTGCTGACGCTTACCACCATCGGTATGAACGCCGAAGGGCGCACCGTCAGGCTCGACGCCGACAGGAACTACTATGTATATAGCAGGAATTTGACCTATTTAGGCCGTTCGAACGATATGCTGCCGTACAGTACGAAGTATTACCTGTCAACCAGAGAGCTTGACGTGGACGACGAAGAAGACGAATTTATCGATGAGGACGAACCCGAGGAAATTGATTCGCTGGAAGAGCCCGAAGAAGAACCCGGGGACGAAGAAGCGCCGCAGGAATACCCGGCGCAGCAGCCCTCAAACCGTAACCCCAGCGACAACCCCGACACGGGAATTCCCCCGCTTTCACGCATTTCCGTTATGGGAGTAATCCTCTCGCTTGGCGTTATGACCGCGCTTTTAGCGCATAAAAAAGAGTAGTTACAAAAAAATTACAAAAACTTTCAAAAAAGTATTGCATTTCATTTTGAGATGTGTTATACTGCAAGAAGTTCGCAAGGGAATACCCGGAGAGACTTCCCTTGGACACACAAAATCTTTTTTGCAAAATTTAAGGAGGAAATTATTACATGAAAAAAGTAGTATCTTTACTTCTCGTACTTGTTCTTTCCCTTGGCATGGTTACTATGGCGGCGGCCGATTGGACAGCTGGCAGCAACTTTGGTGTCGACAGCAATGCCGATTTCGGCCCGCAGAAATCCGATGAGCTTAAAATCGACGTTCCTGCAGACGCGTTCCCTGAGTTTTCAGGGGAGGCTATAACCGGCTCCCCTGGCGTAGTAAGATCAGTCGGCGGTGTTCTCCCCTGGTCATACGGTAAAGACGCAAGATTTACCGTCAGAATGAGAGTTGCCAAGGGCGGCGCGGCTCTTGCGAACGGTTCCAACAGCGCAAGCGTAGGAAACGACGGCACCAAGACTATCGTTAAAATCGGCATGGCAAATCCGTTTAAGAACTCCAGCACTGACGGCGTTGACGTAGACGTCACCGTTATCATTAAAGCAACACGCGGCCCCGATAAGGATCAGGAAGTCAGCGGTCGTTTCGAGTTCACCTATGCGAACGACAGCATCAATGTTGATGGCGGCGACCACTATGTAAATGCTGAAAACGGCATTATCGTTATCGCTGACGAATACATCAACAAGCTTGAAGTAGAGCTTGATGAAGGCGTTATCCTCAATGCCAGAGTATTCCGCAACAGAAACTATTGGGCACACGTAGACCTTGATGCAGGTGAAGCTGATGATGATGTCCTCAGAGCGAACCGCACCATTGAGACTGTTGTAAATCTCCAGTGGCTTGGCTACAGCGACACTGCAACCACAGTTAACCTGAGCGACATCCAAGGCAATGATTTCTGGGTATACGGCCTTAACGAAGACGGCGGCCTTGTATTCCTCGGCAGAAGCCGCGAGAACCTTGAGCTCCGCAGCAAGTACTACCTGTCCGCTCGCGAGCTTGACATCGACACCGAGTTCGAGCCCGAAGAAGAGGGAGAATTCGATCCCGAAGAGTACGAAGTTCCGGAAATCAACCCCGAAACAGGCGGCGACGACAGCTATCCGTCCAATATCAACGATAACCCCGGCACAGGCAAATAAATATAGCAGATAACTGCTTAAAGAAACCGGCCCGCTCTCCAGGCCGGTTTCTTTTTTTGTTGTTTACAAAAGGGAATTTGACAAAATAAAATAGCGGGAGTATAATAAAATCAAGAGGGTGAAAAATATTGAATGCATTGCCTAATGCGGATAATGCTATAATATCTGAAAAGAAATTTATTGAACATGAAAGTGGAAATACTAGAATGACAAGCGTATATATTAAAGGCAGGAGGCGAAAAAATGATTAAACAATACGACCATGTTAAACTAAAATCAGGAAAACACGCCGTTATAGTCGAAATTTGGGAACAGGGCGTTTCTTATGAAGCGGATATTGAAATTGAACCGGGCGAATATGAGACAAAAACCGTAAAGCATACGGACATTGAAAGCGTGTTTGTCGAAGTTGAAACGCCTTTAGAGCGTGTTATGCAATCATAATTTTAATGTTGCCGAGTTCGGCAGCTATGAATAATCCAGCAGAATATTACATGTTTCGCATTGTGTCAAACAAACGCGCCCTGCTTGATGCCGGGCGCGTTTAGTGTGTACAGCGAATCGCAGTAGTTTGCGGCACAAAAGGCGGGGCGCTTCGCGCCCCGCCTTCACGGGCTTCGCCCGTTTATATGTAAAAAAACATGAGCTGCCGCTCATGTTTTTTTACATTGTGCCGCTAGTCGCAGCAGCCGTCCACGCAGTCGCAGTCTCTGCGGCGTCCATCGAAGCGCCTGTTGTCAAAGCCGTCGCCGCAGCAGCAACAGATGATTACGATGATGATAAGGATAATCCAGCAGCAATTGTTTCCCCCAAACATGTAAGTTTTCCTCCTTTATCTCTTTGTCAATAAAGAGTATGTTAGTGCTTTCCGGGCTTCATTCCATACTATTCACCTCTCTTAAAATCGGTTACAGTTTCGTATAGCGCGGCGAATTTCAACCCATAATGCTGATTGAGCGCATGAGCGCATATAATCTAACAGTAATCATTCGGGAGGAATTGCTTTTATGTTCCGGTTCAGCGGGTTTACCCAAAAAGCGAACAGCGCCATCAACACCGCAATGCGCGAGGCTTCGCTGCTTGGGCATACGTATGTGGGAAGCGAGCATCTTGTGCTTGGGCTGCTCGATGACAACAGCGGGGTTGCGTATACCGTTTTGACTCAAAAAAACATCACATTCGAGCTTTATCGAAAATCCATTATTTCAACGGTTGGCAGCGGGTCGAAAACGTCGCTCACACCGGAGGATTTCACGCCGCGCTGCAAGAGAATGCTGGAAACCTCAATCGTAAAGGCGCGGATGCTCGGGCAAAACGACGTCGGCACCGAGCATATCCTGATGGTGCTGTCAAAAGAGTCTGACAGCTACGGCGTAAAGCTGCTTCGGGAGCTTGGAGCCGACCTTGACGCGCTTGTAAACAATATGATGGAATGCATAAGCCCTGAAGATACGTGCTTTCAGGAACGCGCGCGCAAGGCGCTCCCGAAGGCGCCCGGCGGCCGGACGGCTCCGCTTTCGTCGCGCACCCCCACGCTTGATAAATTCAGCCGCGACCTGACGGAATACGCTTTTTCAGGCAGGCTTGACCCTGTAATCGGGCGCGAAAAGGAAATCGACCGGCTGATACAGATACTTTCCCGCCGGACAAAAAACAATCCCTGCCTCATCGGGGAGGCGGGGGTCGGCAAAACCGCGATTGCGGAAGGCCTTGCGCAGAAAATCGTAAACCGCGAGGTTCCTTATGTTTTAGCCGGGAAACGGCTGCTTTCCCTTGATTTGTCGTCGATGGTTGCCGGCGCGAAGTACCGAGGGGATTTCGAGGAGCGCATCAAGGCGTCGATTGAGGAAGCCGCCGGCAACCGCGACATCATCCTGTTCATAGACGAGCTTCATACCATCATCGGCGCGGGCGCCGCCGAGGGCGCGATAGACGCCGCGAATATTTTAAAACCACAGCTTGCAAGGGGTGAGATACAGGTAATCGGCGCGACGACGACAGAGGAATTCCGCAGGCATATCGAAAAAGATTCGGCGCTGGAACGCCGCTTTCAAAGCGTGATGGTCGAGCCGCCGTCCGAAGCCGACGCAATCGAGATTTTGCAGGGCCTGCGGCCAAAGTACGAGGAGCACCATCAAATCAAAATCACCGACGAGGCGATAGAAGCCGCCGTCATGCTTTCCTCACGCTACCTGCCGGAGCGATACCTGCCCGACAAGGCGATTGACTTGATTGACGAAGCGGCGTCGCGGCTTCGAATCCGCGCGTTAAGCAGCCCGTCGCCGGATTCCCTTGAGGACCGGCTCGCGGCGATTGGCAGTCACAACGAGGCGGCAGTCTTAACGCAGGATTTTGAGATTGCCGCAAAGGGAACCGGTCACGAAAAAAGCCTGTTTTCCAGAATCAGCGGCGGCGATTGCCAGACAGGTGTGGTTACCGCAGACAGTGGGATGCTCACAAAAAACGACGTCGCCGAGCTTATCTCCTTCATCACCGGCATTGATGCCGCAAACGTCACGCAGGAAGAAAGCAAGCGGCTGGTATCGCTGGAGCAGCATTTAAAGCTTCGCGTCGTCGGGCAAATGCAGGCCGTGTCCGCGGTTTCCGCCGCAATCCGGCGCGGCAGGGCGGGCCTCAAGGACCCGGAACGCCCCATCGGCTCGTTTATTTTCTTAGGGCCTACCGGCGTCGGCAAGACCGAGCTTTGTTTAGCGCTGGCCGAGACGCTTTTCGGCAAAAAAAACGCGCTCATACGCCTTGACATGAGCGAGTATATGGAAAAACACACGGTATCAAAATTCATCGGCTCCCCGCCGGGGTATGTCGGGTATGAGGACGGCGGCCGCCTGACTGAAAAAATCCGCAGGAAGCCGTACAGCGTCATCCTGTTTGACGAAATCGAAAAAGCGCATCCCGACGTCTTTAACCTCCTCCTGCAAATTCTGGAGGACGGTACGCTGACCGATTCGCACGGGCGCGCCGTAAGCTTTAAAAACAGCGTGATCATCATGACCTCAAACATCGGAGCGCGGCATATCACCGAAAACAAGCGTCTCGGCTTCGCGGGCTTAAGCGACAGCGGCAGCGAAAGCGAAGATATGAAGCGCGACGTTTTAAACGAGTTAAAGCGCGTGTTCCGCCCCGAATTTGTAAACCGGGTTGACGAGGTAATTGTCTTTAACAAGCTGACGCTGCCCGAAATCAAAGAAATTGCGCAGCGCATGTTCCGCCAGCTCGCGGAAAAAGCGCTGCAAATGGGCATAAAGCTTGAGTTCAGCGAAATGGCGGTCGACAAAATTTCCGAGCAGGGCTTTGACGCCGTTTACGGCGCAAGGCCGTTAAGACGCGCCGTACAGCATAAAATCGAGGATAAGCTCGCGGATGAAATCCTGGTGGGCAATGTGCGAAGCGGCGAGACGCTGCTATGTGATTTTGTCGAGGATTTTGTTTTCGTGAAGCGTTGAACCTGTGCTCATAGCTCAAAACGCCGTTCTAGCGGAAAATTTTCTGCTGTGCCGCGTTAATCTTCTTTGGAATACACAAAGTATTCCTGTAAAAAATTGCTTATTATTATAGCATTTTTCAATTATGGCTACAGGTTCTAAAATCTACACGCGCCTGAGCGCCATCGCCACCCAGCCGTTTTCCCCTTCACGCTCCAGCAGGCTAAGCCCCGCAGCCTTCACCGCGTCCATGACCTCACTCTCGCGTTCGTCAATAATACCGGATACGATGAGAATCCCGTGGCCGCTCACATTGCCTGCAATATGATGGGCAAACTCGACAATCACATCTGCCGCAATATTCGCAAGGATTAGTTGATAGTCGCCGTTTATCACGTTTTCAAGTAATCCTGCCGAAAATTCACACCTTTTGGAAACGCCGTTTAACGCGGCGTTTTCTGTTGCCACGCGCACCGCGGTTTCATCAATGTCTACCCCTTCAGCGAAGGCGGCCCCGAGCAAAACGGCGGCAATGGAAAGGATGCCGCTGCCGCAACCCAAATCAAGCACATGTGCGCGCTCCGGCATATGGCGCTCCATCAGGCGCATACACAGCCTTGTGGATTCGTGCGTGCCGGTGCCGAACGCCATGCCGGGGTCAAGCTTAAAGACGACCTCGTTTTCCGTGGCTTCATAGCTTTCCCAAGAGGGGCAGACGACAAGGCGTTTGCCGATTTTTACGGGGTGGTAATATTCCTTCCACGCGGACGCCCAGTCCTCCTCGCAAACGCTTGACGCCGTGTATTCCAGCCTTCCCCACTCGCGCCCGGAATCCATCTCCTTCAGGCGGCTTAACTCCCGCCTGATTCCCAGAAGCTTTTCGCCGCTTTTGCCGTCGTCCGCGATGTATACGGTTACGGCGGCTTCGGCGTCTTTCAGGCGGAGTATGCTTTCGTCGTAATAATCCCAATGGCTTGTGTTGCGGTTTAAAAAGTCATCCAAATCGTTCGGGTCCGTAATTTGAAACCCGGTGATTCGAAGCTCTTCCAGCGCGGCGCAGACAGGCTCAATGCCCGCGCTTGACGTAAAGATATCGAGCTTTATCCACCCATTATCCATAATAGCTTACCGCCCCTGAAAAGATGTCCATGAACTTTTCGCCCGGCACGTTTTTGTAAAGGTTCTCGCCGTACCGCTCACAGTGCGCCATCTTGCCGAACACGCGCCCGTCGGGCGACAAGAGCCCCTCGACCGCCGCCGCGGCACCGCCCGGATTGTATTTTACATCATTTGACGGATTCCCGTCGTCGCCAACATAAACCGTTGCGATTTGCGCGTTTTCCCACAGGTGATTGATATCTTTCTCGTCCCATGCAAACCGGCCCTCGCCGTATGAAACCGGAAGCGTAAACACGCTGCCGGCCGGTATGCCTTGCAGCCACGGCGACGCGTTTGACATGACCTTTGTGTGAACCAGCTTCGACTGGCGCCGCCCGATGATATTCTGCGCAAGCACGGGGCCTTCCGCTTTTGCTTTCCCAATGTTGCCGTATGGCAAAAGCCCCAGCCTGACTAGCGCCTGGAAACCGTCCGATATGCCGCAAATCAGTCCGTCCCGGGTGTTTAGCAGCTCCATGACCTGCTCGCTGATTTCAGGGTTTCGCAGAAACGCCGCGATGAATTTCGCCGCACCGTCAGGCTCGCCGCCGCCGGACATCCCGCCCGGAAGCGCCAGGATATTCGCCGCCTTTATGCGCTTTGCAAGCGCGTCCGTAGACTCCCGAACAGCCGCCGTGGTCAGGTTCTTTATCACAAAGACTTCGGGCTTGGCCCCGGCGCTGGTAAACGCGCGTGCCGTTTCGTACTCGCAGCTTGTCCCGGGGAATACGGGTATCAGCACGCGCGGCTTTGAAATTTTCACCGCCGCGGCAAACCGTTTATGGGAAGGCTTCACACCCTCCGGCGTTTTGATTTGGGGCTCCGCCGCTTTTACGGGATACACGCCCTCAAGCCTTTCCTCCCACTTTTCCTGCAACTTTGAAAGGTCTACGCGCTCGCCGCTTCGAAGCGTAATGGCGTAGTCCTCCACCGTTTCGCCGAGCAGGCTTCCGGCAAGCGGTTCCGGCAGTTCATCGGCTTCCACCACGAACCCGCCGATATCCGCTGTAAAATCAAGCTCCGCGCATGCTTTGAAGCCGATGCGGTTGCCGAAGCACATTTTCATGACGGCGACGGCGGTGCCGCCTTCTTGAAGCGCCCACGCTGAGCGGATTTTCTTCTCCGCTATCAGGCGCTCTACCTTGTCGAAAAGGCTTTCAAGCGCCGTGTAATCGGGCTGCCGGAAGAATTTTTCGGTGAGATGATACACGCGGCTGCCGGGCTTTTTGAATTCCGGGGAGATGATGTTTTCCGCATTCGCAAGCGACACCGCAAAGCTCACAAGCGTCGGCGGCACGTCGATGTCCTCAAACGTGCCCGACATGGAATCCTTGCCGCCGATGGCGCCCAGCTTTAACCCGAGCTGCGCCTGAAGCGCGCCCAGCAGCGCCGCCGCAGGCTTGCCCCAGCGAAGCGGGTCGGTTTTCAGCCGCTCGAAATATTCCTGCATGCTAAGCCAGCATTGTTTTCTGCCGCCGCCCACCGCGATGACCTTCGCCACGGATTCCACGACGGCGGCGCGTCCGCCGTCAAAGGCTGACCGGCATGTGATTTCCGGCGAATATCCCCACGACATCACGGAGCACGCCGTTGTCTCGCCGCCAAGCACCGGTATTCTGGACGCCATCACCTGTGCCGGGGTCAACTGCTCCCTGCCGCCAAGCGGCATGAGCACGGCAGTGCCGCCGGCAGTTGCGTCAAAGCGCTCCACAAGACCCTTCTGCGAGCAAAACCGCAGATCGGAGGCCGCCGTCATCAGCTTTTCGCCGGTGTCGGCAATGTCTGCCGCAATTCCAATATCCGGCTTTGGAATTTCAATGGATGTGTGTTTTGTCGCGCCGTTGGAGTTTAAAAATTCCCGCGAAAGGTCTACAATCTTTTTACCGCGCCATTTCATGACAAGCCGCGGCTCTTTCGTAATGACGGCCACAATCGTCGCCTCAAGATTTTCGCTGCCGGCAAGCCTGATAAATGCATCCGCGTCGGCGGGGGCTACCACAATCGACATGCGCTCCTGGCTTTCGCTGATGGCAAGCTCCGTGCCGTTAAGGCCGCCGTACTTTACCGGCACCGCGTCAAGGCTGACGTCAATGCCGTCGGCAAGCTCGCCGATTGACACGGAAACGCCGCCCGCGCCAAAATCATTGCACCGCTTAATCATCCGCGTCGCTTCGGGGTTCCTGAACAGCCGCACAATTTTCCGCTCCTGAGGCGCGTCGCCCTTTTGCACCTCCGCGCCGCATGTGTGAAGCGATTCCGCCGTATGCGACTTGCTTGAGCCTGTCGCGCCGCCGCAGCCGTCGCGGCCTGTCCTTCCTCCTAAAAGTATCACCACGTCGCCCGGCTCCGGTTCTTCCCGTACGACGCTCGAAGCGGGAACCGCGCCGATGACCGCGCCAAGCTCCATCCGCTTCGCCACGTACCCCGGGTGGTATATTTCATGAACATGCCCTGCCGCAAGCCCGATCTGGTTGCCGTATGACGAGTACCCCGCCGCGGCTGTCTGTACAAGCTTGCGCTGGGACAGCTTGCCCTTGATGGCCGGCGGGGCCGTTTCGGTCGGGTCGGCGGCGCCCGTTACGCGCATCGCCTGATACACGTAGCTTCTGCCGGAAAGCGGGTCGCGGATTGCCCCGCCAAGGCATGTCGCCGCACCGCCGAACGGCTCGATCTCCGTCGGGTGGTTGTGGGTTTCGTTCTTGAACATCAAAAGCCAGTCCTCGTCCCTGCCGTCGACATCAACTGTAATCTTAACGGAGCAGGCGTTGATTTCGCCCGATTCGTCAAGCTCGGTTAAATATCCCTGCGCCTTCAGCGCTTTCACGCCAATTGTCGCCATATCCATCAGGGTGACGGGCTTTGCCTTATCGTGATACAGCTTTTCGCGAAGCGCAAGGTATTCCCGCCACGCGCCCGCGATTTCGCCCTCCTCGATTGTCGCGGAATCGATGTGCGTCAAAAACGTCGTGTGCCTGCAATGATCGGACCAATATGTGTCTATCATACGGATTTCGGTAACCGTCGGGTCGCGGTTTTCTTTTTTAAAATAATCGCGGCAGAAGGTCAAGTCGCCTGAATCCATCGCGAGGGAATATTCGTCCGAAAACGCCTTCAGCCCGTTTTTGTCCAAATCCCGGAAGCCGACGATTGTCTCGATGTCTTTCGCCTCCGGGAAATGCTCGATGATCGTTGCCGGAACCGCAGGCGAAACCTCGCGGCTCTCGACCGGGTTAATCAGATATGCCTTTATCCTATCGATTTCGGCATCGGTCAAATCGCCGTCAAACGCATAAATTCTCGCCGTTTTCACAACCGGGCATTCACAGCCAAGGCCAAGCGCGATGCATTGTTCGGCGGAATCCGCGCGCTGGTCGAACTGCCCCGGCAGGTACTCCGATGCGAACACGCGCGCGTTGCCGAAATCCGGCAGCTTGTCAAACACGACGTCTGTCTGCGGCTGTGAAAAAACAATGTCCCTTGCCGCCGCAAAATGTTCCTTAGAAATATTTTCGATAAAATACCGGTTGACAACGCGTATTTTTTTAAGTCCGGCCACATGCAGGGCGGCTTTTAAATCCTCTTGCAAGCAGGCCGCTTCCACGGCAAATTCCGGGGTTTTTTCGGTGTAGATTTCAAAAACAGGCATTCGCAAGGCCTCCGTCTTTTTATTTTTGGACAAGAATATTATGCCAAAATCCGGTGCGTTTTGCAAGATAATTCGTCAAAACAAAAAAGGCGGGCGCGAAACGCTCCTATGCGCGCACCGTTTTGCGGTGGTGTGAACTGCACATGAACTGACGTTCACATTCGCTTGTTCACGAATTGCAAAGCAATTCGCTTTTGTGTTATACTATAAAAAATAAACGTGAAGTGTTTCGCATTAATCAATGGTTTTTCCATGGGTGGGATAAATGCTTCACATCACATTGTCCGGCTGATTGTATCAATATTAATTTTCACCTTATTCTTTATTACAAAAAAACAGAAACAAGGAGGATAAAAATGATTCAGTCAATCATCGGTATTGCATTTGATTGTCCGAATGCAAATGAGTTAGCGGATTTTTATGTAAAATTGTCAGGCTGGAAAAAAGAAATATCGACTGACGAATGGGCGGCGCTCCGTACTTCCGAGGGGATATTGCTGGTCTTTCAAACCGTAGAGAATTATACGCCGCCTGTTTGGCCGTGGAAAAATGGGGAACAGCAGCAGATGGCCCACATCGATTTCAAGGTGGATAACTTGCAGGAGGCCGAGGAATTGGCCTTGAAGAACGGCGCGAAAAAATCGGACGTTCAGTTTTTTGATACCTCAACCGTTATGTTTGACCCCGCGGGACATCCATTTTGCTTGTCGACCGCTTCGCAATAGCCCCTCTGAAAGGATGATACATATGCAATACCGCACAGACCCGAAATCCGGCAACAGGCTTTCCGCGCTGGGCCTTGGATGCATGAGGTTTCCGCGGGGGGCGATACAGATTGACTATAAAAAATCGGAAAAGCTCGTGCTTGACGCCATTGAGGCCGGCGTGAATTATTTTGACATGGCGTATGTCTATATGGGCAGCGAGGAAATTCTCGGGCAGATTTTGAGGAACAATCCGGGAGCGCGCGAAAAGATTTTCCTTGCGACGAAGCTTCCGCTTGGAATGTGCAAAAGCTATGGGGATTTCGACAGGCTTTTCAACACCCAGCTTGAACGGCTGGGCACGGATTATATCGACTATTATTTCATGCACAACCTTTCAAGCAAGAAAAGGTGGGACAATCTTTGCGCCCTTGGCATCGAAAGCTGGATAGCCGGGAAAAAATCCGAGGGGAAAATCAAGCTGGCGGGGTTTTCCTTCCACGGCTCGCAAGGCGAGTTTTTCGCGCTGCTTGACGCTTATGACTGGGATTTCTGCCAGATTCAGTACAACTACGCGAACATCAATTACCAGGCGGGCGTTAAGGGGTTAAAGGCCGCCGCCGAAAAGGGGCTGCCCGTGATTATCATGGAGCCTTTGCTGGGCGGAAAGCTTGCAACCGGACTGCCAAAGGGCGCGGTAAATCTGTTTAAAGAGGTGGACGGCTCCAAGGCGCCGGTAAGCTGGGCGCTGAACTGGCTTTGGAATCAGCCGGAGGTCACCGTCGTACTCTCGGGAATGAGTACGGCCGCACAGCTAAAGGAAAACGCCGCTCTTGCCGAAGCCGCCTATACCGGAATGCTAAGCGAAAAAGAAGAAGCCGTTTACGATAAGGTTCTGGACGCGTTCAACAAATCCTATGAGATACCGTGCACCGGCTGCAACTACTGTATGCCGTGCCCGCAAGACGTGAATATCCCGGCGTGTTTTTCGGCTTATAACATGTACCGCGCCGTTGGATTCGCAACCGGCATGATGTCTTATGTGACAAGCACCGCCGCGGTGAGCCGCGAACACAATTTTCTCGCAAGCAGGTGCGTAAGATGCGGCAAATGCGAAAAGGAATGCCCGCAGCATATCAAGATTACAGACGAGCTTAGTAAAGTGCAAAGGCATATGGAGCCGTTCTGGTTTAAGCCCGCCATGTCGCTTTTAAATAGGCTGAGGATGGAGTAGGTGCAACAAAACGCGCCGGTCATTGGATCGGCGCGTTTCCTAAGTCTTGACAAAATTCGCATTGTGGTATACAATGGGAATTAATTAGCACTCAGTATATGTGAGTGCCAGATTTTTTTACTACAGGAGGTTTTATCATGCCAAAAAAACAATTTAAATCGGAATCCAAACGGCTTTTGGATTTGATGATCAACTCCATCTACACGCATAAGGAGATTTTTTTACGTGAGATTATCTCAAACGCAAGCGACGCGCTGGACAAGCTCTGCTATCTCTCGCTTACCGACAGCGGCGTCGGGCTTTCGCGCTCCGATTTTGGAATCGAGATCAAGGTGGATAAAGAAAAACGCCTGCTTTCCATATCGGATAACGGGATTGGCATGTCTCAGAAGGATTTGGAATCAAACCTCGGCACGATTGCCAGAAGTGGAAGCCGCTCGTTTAAGGAGGATGTGGAAAAAGCGGAGGAGGCACAGGCCGATATCGACATCATCGGGCAGTTCGGCGTGGGCTTTTATTCGGCGTTTATGGTTGCGGACGAGGTCACCGTCATCTCGCGCGAGTACGGCTCCGACAAGGCGCATCAGTGGAACTCCGCGGGAGCGGACGGGTATACCGTCACCGAAGCGGAGCGTGCCGCCGCAGGTACGGACGTTATCATCAAAATCAAGCAAAACGCGGATGAAGAGGATTATGACCGCTTCTTAAACGACTACACGATTGCGTCGCTCGTCAAAAAATATTCCGATTATATCCGCTACCCCATCCGCATGGAACGCGAGAAAAGCAGGCCAAAGGAGGGCGGAGATCCCGAAAAGCACGAAATGGAAACATACACCGAGATTGAGACGCTCAACAGTATGGTTCCGATTTGGCAGCGCGGGAAAAACGAGGTCACGCAGGAGGAATATAATCAGTTCTACCACGAAAAATTCTTTGATTTCGAAGACCCGCTCCAGACCATATACATGGACGCGGAGGGCGTTGTAAGCTACAAGGCGCTTTTGTTCATACCGGCGAAGGCGTCCTACGACTACTACACGAAGGAGTATAAAAAGGGCCTGCAGCTTTATTCCAGCGGCGTGATGATTATGGAAAGCTGCGGCGAGCTTCTGCCGGAGCATTTCAGGTTCGTGAAAGGCGTTGTGGATTCACCCGATTTGTCGCTGAACATCTCCAGGGAAATGCTGCAGCATGACCGGCAGTTGAAGGTCATCGCCAAAAACCTTGAAAAGAAGGTCAAAAACGAGCTCTTGAAAATGCTTACAAGCGACCGGGAAACATACGAGAAATTCTACAAGGCGTTCGGGCTTCAGTTAAAATACGGCGTTGTCGGCAGCTTCGGGGCAAACGCCGAGCTGCTTCAGGATTTGCTGTTGTTCCCGTCCTCTTATTCCGATAAACCGACGACGCTCGCCGAATACATCACCCGCATGAAGCCGGAGCAGGAGCATATCTACTACGCAACGGGCGAGAGCGCCGCGCGGATTGCCGCCCTGCCGCAGACGGAGATTATCCGGGAAAAAGGCTACGAAATCTTATATTTTATCGATGAGGTTGACGAATTTGCGGCGAATGCCATGCGCAAATACCAGGACAAGGCGTTCCAGTCGGCGAACAACGAGGACGCGTCGCTTCACACCGACGAGGAAAAGAAGGCGGCCGAACAGGCCGAAAAGGACAACAAAAACCTGCTGGAATTCATGCAGGAGACGCTGGCAGGCCGTGTGAATAAGGTCGTCATCTCAAACAAGCTGAAGAGCCATCCCGTTTGCCTTACAGCCGACGGCGCGCTGTCGTTCGAGATGGAAAAATATTTAAACGCGGTGCAGCCGGATATGGGCCAGAAAGCCGAACGCGTGCTGGAGCTGAATGCCGGGCACGAGATATTCAAAACGCTGTCGGACGCCTTTGAAAACGACAAGGACAAGGCGAAAAAATATACCGAGGTGCTGTACAATCAGGCGCTCTTGATGGCGGGGCTTTCCATCGACGACCCCGTCGCATATTCGGATATGGTTCTGAACTTATTAAAATAATACGAAGAGTATATTTTGGGATAATTATTATTCAAAAAATACCTGAAAATTTGTCGCGTTTCGCACAATAAAAGCGAAAAACGCCCGCGCAAACATGTTTGCGCGGGCGTTTGCTTGTCATGTGGAAGGACAAACTACTTTACAATCGTCGCAAAGACTTGTCCGGTACATGCGGCGGCGTTGGATTCGTCGGTGTCAATGTGCATGGCAAGGCGGAAATTGGGGTTTACGCGCACGACAACATCGTCAAAAATAAGCGAGCGCCCGTCGGTGGCAACCTTCACCTTTACGATTTCCTTTTCCGATACGCCCAAGGCCTCCGCATCGGAAGGCTCCATATGTATATGGCGCTTGGCTGCGATAAGGCCCTCTTTCAGCTCAACCTCGCCTTTCGGCCCCACAAGCTTGCAGCCGGGGCTGCCGGCAAGGTCGCCCGACTCGCGGATAGGCGGTGTTAAGCCGAGGCTTCTCGCGTCCGTAAGCGAAATTTCGGCCTGTGTCGCCGGGCGGGTGGGCCCTAGAATCGAAACGCCGGGAATGGTTTTTTTCGGGCCGACGATATCCACGCGCTCCTCACAGGCGTATTGGCCGGGCTGGGAAAGGTCCTTTTTCCTTGTCAAGGCCGCGCCCTTGCCAAATAAAATTTCCAAATCCGCTTCGGAAACATGAACATGGCGCGCAGATGTCTCAACCATAATATTTTTGCTCATAACGCTATCTCCTTACATTTTTTATGCTGCTGCTGTCACGATATTATTTTATCGTATCGCTCGGATAATATCAAGGGCGTTTTTGCTGGAAACGACAAAATTTGCGCTAAAACCCGGTTTTATGATATGATGTGAATGAATATGAACGCCAGTTCACACCATCGCGAAGCGATGCGAAAAAACAAACAGGAGAATGATATGTACGACAATATGCATGATTTGCGTGAGGCTGCACTGAAATGCGAGCGCTGCGAGCTTTGCAAAACGCGAACCAACGTCGTCTTTGGTGTCGGAACCCCAGATGCGGACGTGATGTTCATAGGCGAAGGCCCCGGAAAAAACGAGGATCTGCAAGGCGAACCATTTGTGGGGCGCGCAGGGGAGCTTCTCGATAAAATGCTGATTGCGGCGGGGTTTTCGCGGGATAAAAATATCTATATCGCGAACATGGTAAAATGCCGCCCGCCGGAAAACCGCGACCCCTACCCGGAGGAGGTCGAAGCGTGCATCGGCTTTCTGCGGAATCAGGTAAAGCTGATAAAGCCGCGTTATATCGTGTGCCTCGGCAGGGTAGCGGCGCAAAATATCATTTCGAAGGATATCAAAATCACGAAAACCCACGGCGAGTTTATAGAAAAAAACGGGGTTACCATGATGGCGACTTTTCATCCGGCGGCGCTGTTGCGCAACCCGAACAACAAGCCGGATGCATTTGACGATCTGCTGAGGCTGCGCGACAGATTGGAACAGGAAAGCCGGTAGGCAAGGCGTTTCCCCAGGTGTTCTTACTGATATAATCGACATTACAGCTTATGATACTGAAATAAAACAAAACACTCTATAATACAAATGGTAATACGAAAATTCGCGTGTATACTATTTGTATACACGCGGGAAGGATGTAAATATTATTTACTTTACAGCCTCGCCAATGGCGTTTTCAAGGTCGGCCAGCAAATCGCTGATATCCTCAATCCCGGCTGAAATCCGCACCGTGTCGGCGGAGATGCCGCTGGCTTTCAACTGTTCGCCGCTTAACTGCGAGTGTGTGGTTGTGGCGGGGTGAATCACAAGGCTTCTGGTGTCGCCGACGTTTGCGACGAGCGAGAATAGCTTTGCGTTATCGATGAATTTCACTCCGGCCTCGCGCCCGCCGCGAAGCCCGAACGTGAACACGCTTCCCGCACCATTTTTCAGATACTTCTGAGCGAGGTGATAGTATTTGTTATCTTCAAGCCCGGGATAATTGACGAACGTCACGTTGGGGTTCGATTGCAAATACTGTGCGATTTTGAGCGCGTTGTCGCAATGGCGCCCCATGCGAAGGGAAAGCGTTTCGATTCCGTTCAGCGTCAAAAATGCGTTAAAGGGCGAGAGGCATGTGCCGATATCGCGCAGAACAAGCGCGCGCAGCCGCGTGATAAACCCGGCGTCGCCGATATCCGCACCGAAATTGACGCCGTGGTAGCTTGCGTCAGGCGTGTTATACTGCGGGAAACGCTCGTTGCCCGCCCATTTGAATTTACCGCTGTCAACCACAACGCCTGCCATTGAGTTGCCTTGCCCGCCTAAAAATTTTGTGGCGGAATGGATTACGATATCCGCGCCGAATTCAATCGGGCGGCAGAGATACGGCGTTGTAAAGGTCGAATCGACAATCAGCGGAATCCCGTGCTTATGCGCGATAGCGGCGATTTTTTCAAGGTCCGCGACGTTTGCGTTGGGGTTGCCGACCGTTTCGACAAACATGGCCTTCGTCCGCGGGGTGACCGCGTTTTCCCACGCGTCAAAATCATCAGGGTCGACAAAGGTTGTCTTGATTCCGACATTGCCGAGCGTTACGCCAAGCAGGTTTATCGCGCCGCCGTAAATGCATATGGACGAGATAATATCATCGCCCGCGCCGGCAAGGTTCAGTATGGCGCTGAAAATCGCGGCGTGGCCGGAGCTCATCGCAACAGCGCCAATCCCGCCGTCAAGCTGTGCGACACGGTTTTCAAGCACCGAAACGGTGGGATTGCCGAGCCGTGAGTATATGTTCCCGGTCTTTGAAAGACTGAACAGGTCGGCGGCATCCTGTGCGGATTCAAACGTGTACGCGTTTGTCTGGTAAATAGGCACCACAGTGGCGTGCTGCGCGGTGTCGGGCTCGTAGCCTCCGCGCACCGCAATGGTGTCAAGCTTAAAGGCTTTACTGTCCATAAAGTTGTCCTCCCCTATATTTCGTCTTTTATTATCGGACGATTTCTGATATACTAGACCTGTTCGCTGCCCCCTACAAGTCTGCTAAATTTCATGATAACGCAATAGAGGAAATTTGTCCATATGAAAAAATATTTTTGTTTAACGCTTATATTTATTTTAAGTTTTGTTTCAGGCTTTAATTTTATTTGCAGGGCGGCGTCTGTATACTCGCCGGACGGGCCTTTCTCCGCTAAAGCTATTTACCTTTACAGTATGGATACGGGGGAGGTTATCTTTGAAAAGAATGCCTCCCAGCAGATGGAGCCGGCGTCGCTTACAAAAATCATGACTTGTATTCTGGCGATTGAAAACACGGAAAATCTTGACAATGAGATGGTAACGTACCCGCAAAACGTGCAGGATTACCTGTACGCGTACCAGCGCGATTACGGGGCCGTATCGCTTGGCGGGCTGCTTGCGGGGGAGGAGCTTCCCATGCGGAAGCTCCTTTACGCGATGATGCTGCCGTCGGCGAACGAAGCCGCCCTGATGGTTGCGGAGCATATCGCGGGCTCGCAGGAGGCGTTTGCCGAGATGATGAACAGGCGGGCAAGGGAGCTTGGCGCCGTGAATACAAACTTTGTCACGCCGAACGGGCTGCATCACCCCGACCATGTAACCACCGCCGAGGATATGGCGAAAATCACGCTGCACGCGCTTGAAATGCCTGAATTTATGAGGATTGTAACAACCAGTGTCTATGATTCCGGCCCCACAAACAGGCACCAGAATTTAAAGTGGGAAAACACGAACCTGATGCAGATTCCCGAAAATTCCTTTTATTACCCGGGGCTTTCGGGGGTGAAGACCGGCACGACGCCGCAGGCCGGTCGCTGCTTTATTTCTATCGCGGCGCGCGACGGCTTTACCTACCTGCTTGTCATCATGGGCTCCGATTTCTATGACGGCGAGGGAAACGTCATTGACGGCAACATGGCGTTTCGCGACACGGCAATATTTTACGACTGGGCGTTCGGCAGCTTCCGGGTCAAAAACCTGATTCAAAAGGGGAAATATGTAACGGAAATCCCGCTTCGGCTTTCCACGGAGCGCGATGCCGTCCGGCTCATGACGGCGGACGCATTTTCGGCCCTTGTGTATTATGAGGAGGACGCGTCGAAGATTCAGCTTGAGTTTGACATCCCCGATTATGTGGAGGCCCCCGTGAAGCGGTTCGATAAAATCGGCACCGCGAGGATACTCCTTTCCGGCAAGGACATGGGCGAAATGGAGCTGCTTGCCGCCGATACGGTGGAGGCGTCGCGCGTCCTTGTCATATGGGAAGGGATTAAGGGGGTATTCGCGTCTTTCTGGTTTAAATACGCGGTTGTGTTTATCACCCTTTCCATCATCACGTACACGTTTGTGATGATTTCACATAACAGGCGCAGAAGGCGGCAACAAGGCGGCGGCAGGTACCGTCCGCGCCGCAGGATGTAGGCAGCTTGAAGCTGCGCGTACAGACGCGGCGCTTAGCTCAGTTAAAACCCCCTGTACGCGTTATATAAGGGCCTGTTGACACTACCGCTCAACGCCCGGATTGCTTCGCAATCGTGTGAACTGTATATGAACTGACGTTCATATACAGTTCACATACCGGCGCATTTTGCGCCAAATTTCGTTAAGTTTTCTTGCAATACGCAAAGTATTGCTGCAAAAATTTGCCTTATTTGATACAAAATCCGCTCTATATCCAGGCATTTCGGATAGTGTCAACAGGCCCTAACAACTATAAGAGGAACCCCATGAACAAATACAAGAATTTGATGTCGAACACGCTGATATTCGGCATTGCGACGTTTGGCTCCAAGCTGCTGCCGTTTTTGATGCTGCGGTTTTACACCGCCGTTATGCCGGCGGACGAATTCGGCATACAGTCGATTATTACATCGGCCTGCAACCTGATACTGCCCATGATGTATCTGAGCATGGGCGAGGCCGTCATCCGCTTTGGGATAGACAAGGAATTTAAAAAGCAGGATGTCTTTACGACGGCAATCCTGACCGTGCTTGCGGGGTATGCGGTACTTCTGTGCCTCATGCCGGTTTTGGGGCTGGTCTCCATCATCGAGCCGTATTTGCGGCTTATCTACCTATACTGCTTAAGCTCCGCCATGCACACGGTCATCACCCAGTTTGCGCGCGCGAGCGGCTTCGTAAAGCTGTTTGCCGTCAGCGGCATCGCCACGACCGTGATAACGGTTTTGATGAACATCCTCTTGCTTGCCTATTTCAGGATGGGCGCCGAGGGCTACGTGCTTTCCATTATCACGGCGGATGCGCTTGTCGCCATAAGCCTGTTCTTTATCCTGCGGCTTTACCGCTTCTTCAAGCCGCGCAAAAACAACCTGGCAACGGCGAAGAGGATGCTGCGGTATTCGATACCGCTTATGCCGACGGCCGTGTTCTGGTGGATTACGTCGCTTTCCAACCGTTTTTTTTTAAGCTACATGATTGACGATTGGGCGGTCGGTATTTACACGGTTTCCCAGACATTGCCGAATCTTATCACGCTTGTGTCGGCGATTTTTATACAGGCGTGGCAGCTTTCGGCTTTCACGGAATACAAAAACCCCGAAGGCGAGAAGTTCTTTTCAAACGTATTTAAAAGCTATTATATTTTAGTTTTTATGGCGACGTCGGGGCTGATACTGGTTTGCAGGCCCGTGCTTGCTGTCCTGACCGCTCCTGAATACGGCGACGCATGGCGCTACACGCCGTTTCTGGTGCTTGCCGTCGCGTTTTCCACGCTTGTCACGTTTTTGGGCACGATTTATAACGCGGTGCAGAGAAACGGCATGGTCATGCTGACGACCTTTATCGGCGCCGGGGTCAACATCGCGTTAAACTGGCTGCTGATTCCGCTGGAAGGCCCGTTCGGCGGGCCGCAGGGCGCAGCTATCGCCACGTTCGCAAGCTTCTTTGTCGTGTTTGCAATCCGCGCGGTAGACAGCCGCAGGTACATCAAAATCAGCATGCAGCCGCTTAGGGTTTTGCTGATTGTCGCGCTGTTATTGGGGCAAATCACCGTCAGCCTGTCCGAGATTCCGTACCGGGACGTATGGTCGGCGCTTGCACTGCTGCTGCTTGCCCTGTTCAACTGGAGCTACATCTGGTTTATGATGAGCCGTCTGTTTGAGATGGTATTTGGCAGAAAGAGCGAGGCGTAGATGATTTATATTATCGGGAGGCAGTTATGAAAAAACGCTACCAATATTCTTTGTTGCTCATCTTGACATTGCTATCATGTGTGGCTTTGGCGGCTTGCGGTAATTCCACAAATTATCAAAACCGTTATCCCGGTGATAAGGAGAACAAAGACTATAGCGGTATTGAAATCAAGGACAGCAATGGCAACAATATTACAAACATTGCCATTGATCTGTGGTATTGTGCAAATAGTGTGTACAACGTGGACGACGGAAAAATGTTTGACATAGATTACACCGAAACCTTTCTCATAGAAAACGCGCCCGGTTTCAATGAACTGCGTAATTACGATGCGGTAGTAAATAATGTATTCACGCAAAACGGTATCGCACAACTTGAAAATGTAAAGCTCGGGGTTAATTTCATACAAAAGCAAGATAGCAAGGTTTACCGCATGGGGCCGTACAAAACCGGTTATTCGTATGCGGATGCCCTAGTCGATATGAAAGTAAAAGAAGTTTCGGCCAACAAGATGACGATAATGGCGCAATATGAAGTTTTTGCGGGCTATATCGTGGTTGACCCTGACTACAAGCCCGAATACGCCAAAATGGATTTCACCATAGTAAAATCCGGTGGCATATGGCTTGTAGATGATTTTGTTTCGCCCGCACTTCCGCCGCAGTAGGATGCTCTATACACATCACCGCAGAAAATAAGCGTTACCTGCATTCGACTTCATCCCCTAAGCCTCTCAACAACAAAACCGCCTCATCGGCGGCCTTGAAAATCAATTACAATTCGTATATTAATTTTATTTTAATACAAATCGTCATTGGACGGGAACATCTTTCCGATGACGTTTTTGTCGCCTGTCAGAAGCGCCATAACGCCTTTGTAAATATAGGCGGGGTCGTTTAGGAATCGTTTCCGTACCAGCTCCGCTTCGTCTTTTGTGGGGCAAAAGACGGTGAATGACGAAAGCGGGCTTTTTTCCCCGGGCAGCGCCAGAAAAGCCTCAAACCCGCCGTCAATCCGGCTGATTTGGGCGACGACTTCCTGTTCGCGCTTTTTGCGGCGCAAAAGCTTGTCCGCCGCTTTTGCCGCCTTTTCACGAACACTCAGCGGCAAAAGCGTGTTTACCGTGTTTGCAGCATCCTTTCCAAGGGCTGTTATCCGGTGGACGGGGGCTTTCCCGGCCTCCGCCTCGGTGGTGATATGGCCTGTGCCTATCAGGGAATCCACAGCGGAAACAAGCTCGAAATAATTAACGAGCTCGTTTTCCAAAAGCGATTCATGTATTTGCTCAAAGTTCATAGGGGCGCCCGTTTTGGATAGAATATAGCAGATTAGTATTTTGATTTCGTCATTTGTAGTGGGCGCGCCGTGCCGTGTGCCCGCTTTAAAAATTTCAGATTCCATAAAGTGGTCATCCCTTTCCGCATACTATTCTATCAAATTCCATATAAAAAGAAAAGGATTATTTCTATGAAAGGTAGAAGGCAAAAGCTGAAAATAGCCGGCGCGGTATTTTTCGCGGCCATCGTGCTGGGCGTTACGGTCGTTCTGACGTTCTGGGTCATGTCGCTGAGAGACCCCGCGAAGCTTGCGGCTTTCCAGGACTGGATATCGTCGATTGGCTTCGGCGGCTGGCTGGTGTTGCTTGCCATACAATACCTGCAAATTGTGATTGCGCTGATACCGGGTGGCCCGATACAACTGGTGGCGGGCGCGCTGTTCGGGTTTTGGGGCGGGCTCGGCATCTGCCTTGGCGGGGTCGTAACGGCGACGATAACGATATTTTATCTTGTGTCAAGGTACGGACATAGGGTGGTATCACTTTTTGTAAAGAAGAGCGAAATCGACCGGTACCAATTTCTGCAAGATGAAAACAAGCTGGAAAAGCTTGCGTTTATCCTGTTTTTTGTGCCGGGCTTGCCGAAGGACGCGCTGATATATCTTTTCGCGCTTACAAAAATTAAAATGGACAGATTTCTCATCATCACGACAATTGCGCGCTTACCCGCGCTCATCACCTCGCTTGCGGCGGGCGACAGCATCGCGAGCGGCGATTGGGGCAGGGCGCTTTTGATGTTTATCGCGCTGACGGTGATTACGGGAATCGGCTACTTCCTCCAAACACGGATTAAAAAACGGATACGGTAAAGATTTCCTCCGCTTGGAATTTGAAGCGGAATCTGTTATACTTGGGTTGGTACAAAAAGGGGCGATTGATTTTGATTTATGTTACCGGGGATATGCATGGCGACCTTCGCAGGCTGCGTTCAAAAGCCGCCAAAAAGCTTAAGAAGAACGATTACCTGATTGTATGCGGGGATTTCGGTTTTCTGTGGGAGGGCTCTAAAAAAGAGCGGCGCCTGCTAAAGTGGCTTGGCAAGCGTAAGTATACAATCCTGTTTATAGAGGGTACGCACGATAACCTTGATTTGATAAACGAATACCCCGTTACGGATTGGAACGGCGGCAAGGTTCATGAAATTTCGGGCAAGCTGCGGCATCTTATCCGCGGGAATGTCTTTGAGGTCGATGGGTTTAAGATTTTTGCGTTTGGCGGTGGGGAAAGCGACGACGCGGACCTGCGCAAGCACCGCTGGTGGAGTGACGAAATGCCTACCCTGGAGGAGCTCGCGGCAGCGCGGGACAACCTTGCAAAACACAACAACAAGCTCGATTACATATTTACACATCAATCAAGCCGCCATATGAAGCGTGTCATCACCATGCATGACAACGAAACAAACGTGCTAGACGTTTTTTTTGACGCGGTGCGTGAAAATTGTAAGTATAAGCAGTGGTTTTTTGGCGGGTATCATATCAACAAGAAAATCCCCCCGTCGGAAATGGCATTATTTGGCGCAATTTTGCCTGTAACAAAAGTTTAATACTTTATTCGGCAAAATCATTGACAATTTATTTTGGATATAGTATAATAAAATCCGTCGCTGAAGCTTTGCTTTGCACAGTGACTTTGTGGTGCGGGAGCATAGCTCAGCTGGGAGAGCACCTGCCTTACAAGCAGGGGGTCACAGGTTCGAACCCTGTTGTTCCCACCATATATGGCCCGGTAGTTCAGTTGGTTAGAACGCTAGCCTGTCACGCTAGAGGTCGAGGGTTCGAGTCCCTTCCGGGTCGCCAAGCGGTTTACTGACGAAGCCGTTGTGCCTTTGTAGCTCAGTTGGTAGAGCAGTGGACTGAAAATCCACGTGTCGTTGGTTCGATTCCGACCGAAGGCACCATCTGCGGGTTTAGCTCATCTGGTAGAGCGCCACCTTGCCAAGGTGGAGGTAGCGAGTTCGAGCCTCGTAACCCGCTCCAAACACGGCTAATCCGAACTTTTTTTCCGGTAGGAGAAGGGTTCGGATTCGTGCTTTTTATTGGGGAAATCGGTGAAGGGTGAGTGTTTCACTTGTCCTTTTCGCTTTGAAGGATTATAATGAACAAAACGTGTAAATCCACGTTTTGAATAAATTTTGCGAAAAGCAAAAGGAGTAGGTAAAATGAAAAGAGCGTATACCATCATGCTTGCGTTGATTTTGACGTTTAGCATGGCCGCCTGTGGCGGTTCAAACACTTCCGGCGGAGCAAGTGCTCCGGCAGGTAATCCCGGCGAGCCCCCTGTTTCTGCCGAAGCGCCCGTTCCGCAAGCCATCACCGCCGAAAATATAGAACTGATTGTATTTGCGGCAGCTTCCATGACCGAAACCCTCGAAGAGATTTCCGGTCTGTATGCAAATGTGGCTCCAAATGTTAAGCTGGTTTTCAATTTTGATTCCTCCGGTACGCTGAAAACCCAAATTCAAGAGGGCGCGGACTGTGACCTATTCATCTCAGCGGGGCAAAGGCAAATGGATCAACTGGACAAAACTGCCCCTGCCGACGTTAATACGGAAGGGCTTGATTTTGTTTTAAACAGCACCCGTATCAATTTGCTGGAAAATAAAGTCACGCTGGTGGTTCCTGCCGGGAATCCCAAAGATATAAACAGCTTTGGCGATATGGCACAGGCTCTTTCCAATGGCAGTATTCTTATGGCTATGGGGAACAGCGACGTACCTGTCGGGCAGTATACACAAAGAATATTAGAATACTATAAACTGGATGAAGAAGCCCTTGCTAATTCGGGCGTAATCACTTACGGAAGCAATGTGAAAGAGGTTACTACTCAAGTTACCGAAGCCAGCGTGGATTGCGGGGTTATTTATTGCACCGACGCTTTTAGCGCCGGGCTGGAAGTGGCCGATTACGCAACCGCCGAAATGTGCGGACAAGTTATCTACCCCGCAGCCGTATTGAATATCGGCAAACATCCGGAGGCGGCAAAAGCGTTCCTTGATTATTTGACCGGCAGTGAGGCCATGTCTGTGTTTGAAAAAGTAGGATTTTCGCCCGTGTGATTTTGATGGACTAGGGCCGTTGACACTATCCAGGCATTTCAGATAGTATCAACAGGCCCTAAGTGAATAAGCAAGGAGGACTCTGCTCCTCCTTGCCATTTTCTTATTAAAGAGGTATAGCTATGGATTTATTCCCCCTTTGGAACTCGTTGCGTATTGCGGCGATTAGTTGCATTATCGTATTTTTTACAGGCATCCTCGCCGCTTATTATGCAGCCAGGCTTCCCCGTATCATAAAGGGCTTTCTCGATGTTTTACTTACACTCCCGCTGGTATTGCCGCCAACAGTATGCGGGTATTTTCTGCTGGTGCTTTTTGGCAACAGACGGCCGCTGGGCATCTTTTTATCGCAATTTGGAATCCGATTTCCCATGACTTGGTACGGCGGTGTATTAGCCGCCGGTTTAGTGGCGTTTCCCCTGATGTATCGCATCGCCCGCGGCGCTTTTGAGAGCTTCGATAAAACGCTTGACTATTCCGGTAAAACGCTCGGTTTGAGTAATACCTATATTTTTTGGCGTATCCGTATGCCTGCCTGCCGTCAGGGAATTTTAGCCGGAGCCGTTTTGTCTTTTGCGCGTGCGCTGGGCGAATTTGGCGCAACCAGTATGTTAATTGGATACACACCCGGCAGAACCGCGACCATATCCACCACGGTCTATCAGTTATGGCGCACGAACAACGAGGCCGAGGCGTTCCGATGGGTGATGATAAACGTGGCTATCAGCGCGGTGGTCCTGCTTACGGTGAATATGCTGGAACAGCGTAATAAAAAGGCGGTGGCAGGATGAGCCTGTTTGTCGATATCGAAAAAAAGCTGGGGAAATTCCATTTAAGCATTAAATTCGAGACAAACGGCGGCGTGTTGGGATTGCTGGGCGCCTCCGGCAGCGGCAAAAGCATGACGCTCATGTGCATTGCCGGAATCGAGAAGCCCGATAAAGGCAAAATCATATTAGACGGCGTGACCCTGTTCGATTCGGAACGCCGTGTAAATCTGCCGCCCCAACAACGGAAAATTGGTTATCTGTTTCAAAATTACGCCTTGTTTCCCAATATGACCGTCAGGCAAAACATATTGTGCGGGCTGTACAAGGAAAGCGATAAACTCCAAAAAGAACAGGCTCTGAATGAAATTCTTGACCTTGTGCAGATTAAAGGGCTTGAGAAGCATAAGCCATCCCAGCTTTCCGGCGGGCAGCAGCAGAGGGTCGCGCTGGCCCGTATTTTAGTTGGAAAACCGAACCTGCTTATGCTGGATGAGCCTTTTAGCGCGTTGGACGGTCATCTGCGCGGTCATTTGCAGGTTCAGATGCGTCAGTTGCTAAAACAGTTCGGCAAGGATACATTGATGATAACCCACAATCGAAACGAAGCATATCGCCTTTGCCGGAGGGTCGCATTGGTGGATAACGGTGAAATGATTGCATTAAAAGATACGAAAGAATTGTTTGCCAATCCCGAAAGCCGTCAGGCCGCCTTGCTTACCGGATGCAAAAATGTGGCGGACGCAAAAAAAGCGGGCGAATACGAAGTAGATGTTCCGTCTTGGGGCATCCGCCTAACCACAGCCCTGCCTGTACGAAACAATTTGTGCGCGATTGCAATCCGCGCCCACTATTTTAATCCAAAGGCCGTACAGAATCGTTATCCTATCCGTTTTACCGGCGAAATAGAAGAACCCTTTGATTATATCCTCCAATTCCGCTATGGGAACCAGACGGATGATTCCCCTGATATATGGTGGAATATTTCAAAGGATAAAAAAAGCAATCAGTTACCTGCTGAACTCGGCATTGCTTCCGTGAACATTCTTCCGTTGTATCGGTGATTGTGGCATTATAACCCGAAAAACACTTTCAATTCCGCCTTCACAAGGCTGCGGCAGCAGTGGGCTGCGTGGCCTTCCGACCTTGAGTGGATAACAAGGTCGCAGTACCGCCCGGATTTCTGGAAAAAGCTTTGCCGCAGCTCGACGCGGACAATCTTGTCCTTGGGGATTACGACGGTGTGCAGCGTAAACCCCGTGGAATAGCGAAGCACATAGCTGCCGTCTGAAGCGCCGATCCCGCAGGTTGAATAATCGAATATTCTCGTAACAAGGAAAAACAAAGCCGGTACAAAAGCCATCAGCCCTGTAAAAAGGATGAAGCTCCGCCATGAGGGGAAAAGCGAGAGGAAGACGAAAATAGCGGCGGCAATGCCCAAGATACAGAAAACCGGCTCGGATAAAAACCGCATGATGCCGGTAGTGCCCGGCGCGTGCTGCCGCGGCGACGGCTCAAACTCGGGGAATATCTTTTCACGGGAACGGCTGAAGGACGGCTCCCGTCCCGACGGTATGATGCATGAAATATCGTCTTTCTGTTTGCCGTAGCCGATGGCGGAAAGGTACAGGTTCGTAAGCTTTAAGGCTTTGGTCAGGATGTTTTGGCGCATGTCGATAAAATTGATATCCGAAAGCCGCACGAAATACCTGCGCTTTGTAAATATGCCGCTTTCGATGTCAAGCAGCTGTGCGCGGCGCGTAAGCGTTAAGTTTTTGTATTTGATAAAGGATAGGACGGAGCCCATAAACCACCCCGCGAGCAGGATATACGCGATTGCGGCGGCGGCGGGCGGCGCGCCGAATGCGAAGGTTCTCGCGGCGTCCTCGAACGTGCCGATCATCATCTCGGAAAACCGGTTGCCGAGAAGCTTGCCGGATTGCGATATGAATGTCGCGATAAACAAAATACCGGCAAACGAGCCGGATGTTAAAAGGGAAAGGGCGACAATCAATACGGTGGAGGGGCGGTACGCTCTGTCGGACGGGTCAGCGCTTGACAGCCCCATGCCTTGTATCAGGGTATCCGCCTGATTTTCATGGAGCAGGATGGTAAAATCCGGCCGCTTCGATTTGCCGCCAAGCGTGTCGGCACTTAAGGCCACGGCGCGGACAGGCCGCAGGAAAAAAGGCTTTTTCACCCGAAACGCCGTAATGTTTCTCCGCGGAATGATCTTGCGGCTGCGCAGCAGCAGGCCGGAGGTGATTTGAACCCGCTCGTCGTCAAAGCGGTAGGAAACGCAGAGCCACGCGATGACCGCGATGGCAATCATGACGAAAAAGACGAGGATATCCACCCACGCGCCGGAAAGCCATCGCGCAAACCCGCCGGAAAGCGCCGAGATAAACCCGCGTATAACAGGGATAATCACAAGAAAAAACACGCGGCTTAAGTTAAATAAAATCGTAACGGGATGCGTGCGCCCTGATTCCCGCAAGATGTCTCCCTCCTTATACGAAGCTCCGGCCAAAAGGTCGAATAGATTTGCGGGGATTTTTTGCACCGCAAGGCGGATGATGCGTAAAAATACCGCAACTCTATCGATTATTTGATTAGGAATTGGTATTAGAACCTATATTCATAACTCAAAGGACCGTTTCAGCGGCAAATTTTCCGCCGTACCACGTTAATTTTCTTTGGAATACATAAAGTATTCCTGCAAAAAAATTGCCTTGCCCGGCAAAAAATTCGCTCGCTGCTCCGGCGATTTTCGCTTATGAATACAGGTTCTTAAATGTCTAACGCCCTGGCTAAGGCTTCCGCGTCGGCGGTTTTCAGCCCGGGAATCACAACACGCCCGCCCGCCGCGGTCACGGTTACGTTTGAAAGCCCGAACACGCGTCCGAATACGCTTTGTGAAACGGTTGCAAACTGAATCGCCGAAAGCGGCACCGAAATCTCGCGGTTTTTGAAAACGCCTGTTGTAAAGACGATGGCTTCGTTTTTGATTGTAAACGCCATGCGTTTGTATAAAAGCGGGAAATAAGCAAGGTAATACCCAAGGAACAAAAGCGCAATCAGGCATATCGCAATCAGCCATGACGCCGAGCCGACGCCCAGCAGCACGGACGCTAAAAGGGCGGCGGCAAAGGCGGCAAGCACGAGCAGAACGCGCCAGATAACAAGAACCTGCGGCTGGGGCTTATTCATGGGTTTAAGCCTTTCATTGAAAGCGCAATGCGCTTTTTCTTTTCGTCTACCGAGATGACCTTTACCTTTACGATATCGCCGATCTTGACCGCGTCAAGCGGGTGCTTGATATAGCGGTCGGCAATCTGGCTGATGTGCACAAGGCCGTCCTGATGCACGCCGATATCGATAAACGCGCCGAAATCGATTACGTTGCGCACCGTCCCGTCGAGAATCATATCCGGCTTCAAGTCGGACATGGATAAAACGTCGGAGCGCAAAAGCGGCGCGGGAAGCTCGTCACGCGGGTCGCGTCCGGGCTTTAACAGCTCGTCGAGGATGTCCGAAAGCGTGGGCACGCCGACGCCTGCGGCCTCCGCGATTTTCGTAAGCCCCGTTTTTTTGGCGCGGGCCTTGAGCTCGCCCATTCCGCCCGTGCCGACGTCGGTGAGTGCGAAACCGCATTCCTTTAACAAAAGCTTTGCGGCGTCGTAGCTTTCGGGGTGAACGGCGGTGTTGTCAAGCACGGATTTGCCGCCCTTGACGCGCAGGAATCCCGCGCACTGCTCAAACGCCTTTTTGCCGAGCTTCGGCACCTTCAAAAGCTGCCTGCGGTCGTTGAACCTGCCGTTTTCCTCGCGGTACGAAACGATGTTCTTGGCAACGGAGGAATTAATCCCCGCAACGTAAGAGAGCAGCGAATGGCTTGCCGTGTTGAGATCCACGCCGACGGTGTTGACGCAGTCCTCGACAACGCCGCCAAGGGATGTTTCAAGCTTCGCCTTCGGCATATCGTGCTGGTATTGCCCGACGCCGATTGCCTTCGGCTCGATTTTTACAAGCTCCGCCAGCGGGTCTTGAATCCGGCGTGCGATGGAAACCGCGCTCCTCAGCGATACGTCGAACTCGGGGAATTCCTCGGCGGCAAGCTTCGACGCCGAATAAACGGAGGCCCCCGCCTCGGAGACGACCATATAGGATAGTTTTGACGGAATTTCGCCGATACATCCCGCGATAAACATTTCAGATTCCTTCGACGCCGTGCCGTTGCCGATGGAGATGATGGAAACGCCGTGTTTCTGGATTAACGCTTTTACCGTTTTCTTGGCTTCGGCGGTTTTATTCTGCGGCGGCGTGGGGTAGATCACCGTCGTGTTGAGCACCTTGCCCGTGGCGTCAACCACAGCGATTTTGCAGCCCGTGCGGTACGCAGGGTCAAGCCCCAGCACAACGCGGTCTTTTACGGGCGGTTGCATCAAAAGCTGGTGCAGGTTCGCCGAAAAAACCTTGATGGCGTTGTCGGCGGCGCGCTCCGTCAAAACGCCGCGCACCTCGTTCTCAAGGCTCGGGAACAACAGGCGGGAAAACGCATCGATAGCGGCTTTGACAAGATATTCCCGCGCGGGGGACGGGCCTTTCAGCAGCGAATCGCAAATCATGCCCGTCATGCTATCGGTATCCGCAACGACGGATACTTTGAGGAAATCCTCGCGCTCGCCGCGGTTTATCGCAAGTATCCTGTGCCCCGGGATTTTCGCCACAGGCTCCTCGTATTCGTAGTACATGGAATAAACGCTGTCCTCGTCTTTTGCGGCGATCGTCCTGATTTTCGCTTCCCGCAGCAGATACGCGCGCAGTGATTTGCGCGTATCCGCGTTGTCGGAGACGCCTTCCGCCACGATGTCCATCGCGCCGTTTAACGCGTCCTCTGCTGTGGGGACGCCCTTTTCGTCGTCGATATATTCCTCCGCCAAAAGCAGGGGGTCTTTCATGTCCGGCGATTGTGAAAGCAAAGCCTCCGCCAGCGGCTCAAGCCCACGCTCTCTGGCGACGGACGCGCGCGTCTTGCGTTTTGGCCGGAACGGGCGGTATAAATCCTCAACCTCGACAAGGGTAGTTGCGGCGTTGATGGCGGCGGAAAGCTCCGGCGTCATTTTCTCCTGCGCGGTGATGGCGGCTGAAACCTCTTCCTTGCGGGTTTCGAGGTTCCGAAGATACGAGAGTCTTGTTTCGAGCTCCCGCAGCACCGTGTCGTCAAGGCTGCCGGTGGCCTCCTTGCGGTAGCGGGCGATAAACGGGATTGTCGCGCCGCCGCCGATAAGCTCTATCGTGTTTTCGACCTGCCAGAGCTGGATCTCAAATTCCTTCGCCAATTGTTCCGAGATTTTCATATTTGTTCACAACCTGTCGATATTATTAGGGCTTGGTGACACTATCCGAAATGCCTGGATATAGAGCGGATTTTGTGTCAAATAAGGCAAGTTTTTGCGGCAATACTTGGCGTATTGCAAGAAAATTTAACGAGATTTGGCGCAAAACCCGCCAGTATGTGAACTGCATATGAACGCCAGTTCATATGCAGTTCACACGATTGCGAAGCAATCCGGGCGTTGAGCGGTAGTGTCAACAGGCCCTAATTAGAAGGGCGGCCGAACTTCTTCGCCGGATATCACCTTTATGACGTCTTCAAGCACGCGGTCCACATACGTCGAAGCGGCGTAGTAAGACCTGCCGCCGTTTACGCTGATAATGGCTCTGCGCACAGGCCCCGGGTAAAGCCTCACCGTATCGGCGGGGGCGCCGTTATGGTATTGGTACTCAATTTCCAGTATGGGTAAAGCGCGGACAAGGTCGGGTGCCGGAGCGTAATCCCCGTCCGTCATCAGTTCTTCATCCGGGTCTCCTGGCAGCTCGGATATTTTTTCGTGGACGCCGTTGTCCTCCGGTATTTCCTCGATGTAGCGGGCGCTGATTAGCGTCTGGTAAAACTGCCTGAAATTTTTCGTTTCAAGCTCCGCGCCGCCATGCGTTACCGTAAGCTCGTCGCCTTCGCCTGAAAGGTTGAAGACATAAGCCGTTTCGGGGGTTGTGAGCGTTACGCGCGAAACGCTGTTGATGATCGGCATAAGGGGCATTTTTTCCATGATGTCAAAGAGCGGCAGCCCGAACCACGGCAGGGCGCCGTCGTGGAGACTGTAAACAATGGGTATGCCGCTTTTTATCAGGTAGATATGCCTGCCGTGACCGTGATGGTCATCATCGCCTCCCATGGAAACGCGCAGGGTAAACGAGTGGCCGGCGTCCTGCCCTTTTACGTCGATGGACATATCGGGGTTGTCAAGGCCGAATTCTTTCAGTGTTTCCGGGCTGTCGCCCACAGCTTCGACATGCTCGGCGGTGATATTGAAAAGCATGTTCAGCATTTCCATGCTGTTCGCGGCGACGCCGCTTTCTATGGGCGAGGTGATACGGTGCGTGCCGAAAACCATTCCGGCGGCTTCTATTTCTGTTTCGGGTGAACGCTCAATGACAATCGGCTCAGGGTAAAGGCCACCCGAAATCACGAGCCTGTCAAAGCCCCCAAAATCCGCGCCGGTTTCCGTTACGGACCGGTTGACGTAATCCGTGGGGGGCCTTGTAAACGGGTTCGCCGTGGAAGGGCTCACAAGGTATACGGCGGAAGAACCGCTTGCCCTTACATACGTGCCCTCGCCGCCGGGGGCGTCGTTTCCAATTTTAATCTCGTCCTTACCATTTCTGCCGGGCACCAGCAGGACGGAGGTACGGGGAATTTCAAGCCCATAGGCCGCAAGCTCTCTGCCGGTGGGGTTTTCGTTAATGACTTGCTTTATCTCCATTGCGCGGGCCGCGTTGAATGCGCCGCTTAGCGCGTAGCTGTCAAGCGAAAAATTCTCCCAGCCCGCGATGGTAAGCTCGGGCCTGTCTTCACCGGCCGCTGTGTTTACGATGGTGAATGTGCCGTGCTCGTTTGTAATATATATCCACGCGGGGGCAGGGCCGTCCGGCGCGCCTGCAACGTATGTTTTTTCGGCCTCCGGCGCGGGCCCTTCCGTTTCTGGCGGCGCCTGAAGCCAGATAAACGCGCCGATTAAGCCTGCGAGCGCGGCCGACGCGGTGCCAAGCTGGATCATTTTTTTCTTCATTCGTCTTCCTCCGAAATCAGGGCGATGCTGCAAATCAGCGCGACAAGCGGCAGGATAATCCCCGCGAGAAGCGCAAGGGCTACCTTTGTCTCCTTTAAAGCGGGCGGTATCTTGTCCGATATTTTACAGAAAAAATTCGTCATGGCTCTCCCTCCCGTCAGCGATGGCGGCGGCGCAGCCAGACCACGACGCCGTAAACCAGTACGGCAAGCGGCAGCAGTATCACAAAGATGAGCGCCAGCGTGAGCGCCTGCGCGGACTGTATGCCAAGCTCCCTGCCGCCGATGGCCTTTGACTGGATATTGACAACGTCCTCGCGGTCGGAAAGCTTGTTCAGCAGGTTGATGAAATAATCGCCGTTGCCTGTGCTTGTGGCGGAAACCGCGTCGCCGGAAACCGCGAACACGCTTGAAGCGGCAACAACGTTCGAGCGCTGCGGCGTGATGCCTTCATAGGTGGTTTTCTGCGCCAGCACAAGCGCGGGGATAGGCCCGGAAAGGTCGGATTCCCTCGGCTGCCAGTCCTGCGCGGCATTTTCGGGCACAATGCCGGATGTTTCTGAAAACGCGAGCAGCGTCTGCGTTGTGATGGCGCTTTTTGCCTCGAATAAAACCGAAAGCGGCCTTGAAAACGGCAGGAAAATCCAAAGGTTTCGGGAAGCCGTTATCTCGGCGTATTCAGATTCCGTATACTCGGCGTACGGCGCGTAAATATTAAACGCCGCCACCTTGTTCAGCGAAGCCTCGAACACGACGCTGTTTTCCACCCCGATGCCCCAGTCGCGCAGGAATGCCGAAAGGTTCGGCAGATCCGACGCCTCGGGCTGCTCGATGGAGGCGAAATACAAAAGGGAGCGCCCCAGCTTCTCGCCGTTTGAGAGGTAGTCGTCGAGCTTTTTCAGCGTATCCTCGTCCAAATCGCGTTTCGGCGCCGCCATGATCGCGATTGTGGATTCCGGGTCAACCTCCTTGGTCAAAAGGTTTGTGTGCGAAATGGTGTAGTTGTTGAGCTCAAGCAGTGATTGGAACGCGGCCAGCTCCGTTTCGTTGTGGCCTGTGATAAAGGTTACGCCAACCGTTTTGTCGCTTGTCACATTCAGCATCGCGGAGGTCATGGCCTGCTCCGCCTTGGACGACGCAATCATCACCTGCCCCATCTGCCCCTCGATGTTGTAAAGGTCGTACGGGCTAAGATCGCGGACCCTGTCGCCGCTTACAATCAGGATGCTGTTGGGGGTTAACTGCAAATTGGGGAACCTGTTTTCAAAGGTCGGGTTTCTAAGCAGGTCGATATACTCGACCCTCACACGCGGGGATTCCTGCGCGTAACGCTTGATGACCTCATTTGCCTGAACGGCGTAGACGTTGCCGGAAAGAAAGGATTCCTCCAGGCTTAAAACGTAAATCGTAATATCCCTGTCAAGGCCCCTTAAAAAGCTCTTCGACTCATCGGATATACTGAAAATCTGATTTTCAGTTAAATCAATCGATAGCGGGTAACGGTCTGAAAGCGATGTGACGACCATGTTCAAAACGATTATCAAAGCGATGACGATCGCGGTTAAGGCCGTCGCGGCGCTGCCTTGGCGGAATGTGCGGCTGTTTAATATTTTCTTCATCTCTTATCCCCTCCCTAGCTCCAGCGGCGCTTGTCAAGCACGCGGATGGTCAGGAACAAAAACACGGCGCTGACGCTTAAAAAGAACACAATGCCGGAAAGCTCCAGCTTACCCACGGTAAACGCGCTGTATCTCCCGAAAAACCCAATGCCGGAAAGAATCTGCCGAAGCCACGGCACCGTGATGGTCGGCGCCACGGAATCCATGATAATCAGTCCAAGCGCGATTGCGAACGAGCCGACAGCCGCGATGAGCTGGTTTTCCGTCAGCGACGACACGAACAGCCCGATGGAGATAAACGCCATGCCCATCAAAAGAAGCGCGATGAAGTTACCCATTACCTGAGGCCAGCCGGGCGGCGCGTAGATGGCGATGACCGTCGCGTAGACGAGAGTGACGGCAAGGCTTAAAAGGTAGACCAGCACAGCCGCGAGATATTTGCCGAGCACAAGGCCCGTCAGTGAAACGGGCGCGGTCAAAAGCGCCTGATCCGTCTTATGCCTTTTGTCCTCGGATAAAAGGCGCATGGTCAAAAGCGGCACGAGAATCAGGACGATGGTAAACATGCTATTAAAAACATACGACATGTCGCTGCTGTTGCTGAGCAGGCATGTCACCGTAAAGTAAAAGCCCGCGAAGATGTAAAACACCGCCAGAAAAATATATCCGATCGGCGATGCGAAATATGCCGCAAGCTCGCGTCTCATAATGGCAGTCATGCTTCTTCGCCTCCTTCCTTGTTTTCCGCGCCGGTATCCGGTTCATGGGCGGCGGGAGATTCGATTTCCGGCTCCGTGGCGGCTTCCTCCGCTGCGGAGCTGCTTTCGTCCGTTAATTGCAGGAAGATGTCCTCAAGCGAAAGCTCGCTGCCGCGAAGCGCGAGTATCGGCCATTTGCGCTCGGCAAGGCGCGAAAAGATGTCGCGCCTCACGTCCTGCTCCGGCTCGGCCTCAAGCGTGTAGTCGTATACGCCGTTTTCGCGCATGCCAAGCTTGTCCACCCTAAGCATATGCGGCACCTTGGAAAGCAAATCGTAAACGGAATCCTGCGGCCCGTCAACGCGGATGGTAAGCTTACGGTCGGTGCTCATGGCCTTTGAGAGGTTGTCGGGCGTGTCGTCCGCGATGATTTTGCCCTTGTTTATCACGATGACGCGCTCGCACGCCGCCTGAACCTCCGACAGGATGTGGGAGGATAATATAATCGTATGCTTTTCGCCAAGCTCCTTGATCAGCTTGCGGATTTCGATAATCTGCTTCGGGTCGAGGCCGACGGTTGGCTCGTCCAGAATCAATACGCCGGGGTTGCCCAAAAGCGCCTGCGCAAGCCCCACGCGCTGACGGTAGCCTTTTGACAGGTTTTTGATGATGCGCCCGTACACGTCGGTTATTTTGACATGCTCGCAGATTTCCTCTATGTGCTTTACTTTCGGCAGCTTTACCTTTTTTAAATCAAACATGAAGCTCAAGTATTCCTTCACCGTCATGTCAAGGTAAAGCGGGGGATGCTCCGGCAGATACCCGATTTTCGATTTCACCTTTACCGGGTCTTCCAGGATTTCCGCGCCGTCGACGGTGACCGTGCCCTCCGTCGAGCTTGCATATCCCGTTATGATGTTCATGGTCGTGGATTTCCCAGCGCCGTTCGGCCCCAGAAACCCCAGTATCTCGCCGTCCCTGACGGTGAAGCTGATATCGTCCACGGCTGTCTTCGCGCCATAACGCTTCGTCAGGCTTTTTACTTCTATCATGCGGTTACCTCCAAAGTATTTTGACTATTAGAACCAATCATACCAAAATTTATGATACAATTTGTGAATAAACGCTTAATAGCAAAGCGTATTTTATAAACAAACACTTATATTATGCACTAAAATTGAAAATTTTCAAGTTTTTTCCTAAAAAATAATTTGCAACGGCTTTCAAAAAGATGTATACTTTAGAGCATAGGAGGAGGATAACGAGTGGCTGTGATAAAAAGTTTTAAAGCAATGCGATTCACAGGGAAGGCAGGCGATTTAAAGAGCCTTGTCTGCCCGCCGTATGACATTATAAATGAAGCCGAGCGCGAGGAATACCTGAAAACAAATGAATACAATATCATCAGGCTGGAGCTTCCGCGGGACGGCGACGACCCGTATGCGGAAGCGGGCATGACGCTGAAAAAATGGTTAAGAGAAGAAATCCTTGCCATAGACGAAACGCCGGCGCTGTATATATACGAAGAAGAGTTTTTGGCCGCCGGTATACGCCGGAAGGTAAAAGGCTTCACCTGCCGTGTCAGGCTCGAGGAGTTTTCGGCGGGCGTTGTCCTGCCGCATGAGGAGACGCTTTCAAAAGCCAAGACCGACCGCTTTAATCTGATGTGCGCGGCGAAATCCAATTTCAGCGCGGTACAATCGCTTTATTTTGACGAGCAGAACACGGTTTTCCCTATCATTGACGCGCTTTCACAGCGCGCCCCCGACAACGAAATCACGGACGGCGCAGGCGTTGTGCACCGGCTTTGGGTTGTCACGGAGCAGGATAAAATATCCGAGATTGTAAAACTGATGGTGGATAAAAAGATTTATATCGCGGATGGACACCACCGCTATGAAACCGCGCTTCATTACCGCAAGCATTTGGCGGGGCAGGGCAAATCCATAGACGAAAATCATCCCGCGAATCACGTTATGATGCACCTTGTCAACATGGAAAACGACGGGCTTGTGGTTTTCCCCACACACCGCGTTGTGCGGAGACTGCCGGGGTTCAATATGGAAAATGTGCTGAAGGGCTGTAAAAGATACTTTGAGGTAAGCGACTGCGCGGACGCGGAGCAAGCGCTTTCGGGCTGCGAAAAGGAAAACAAAAAAGCCTTTGTTATGTATACGGGCGGAGAATCAAAGCTTCTTGTTCTAAAAGATGTGGAAGTGATGAAGGAGTTGTTGCCGGGGAAATCGCAGGTATACCGGAACCTTGACGTTTCGGTGCTGCACACGCTTGTGCTTGAGCGGCTGCTTGGAATCGACAAGGAAAATATGGCGAACCAGAAAAACCTTGTTTACACACGAAGCGTTCCCGAAGCATATGCCGCCGTCGATAACGGCGAGGCGAACTGCGCGTTCCTGATGAACCCGACAAAGGTTTCGGAAATCGCGGAGGTTTCCGGCGCAAACGAAAAAATGCCGCAGAAGTCTACATATTTTTATCCGAAGCTGATAACGGGGCTTGCCATGAACCCGCTTTTTGACAAATAGCCAAGCAGCCCGATCGTGAATATATTGAAGAATATGATAATGAAAAGCCTGAGTATATAGCGCATGGGCTTACCACCTTTTATATAAGGATTTCCGGCTTTGGTATTTAAAATACGGATTACTAAAAAATAACACTTGAAAAAGGTATCTGGTTATGTTATTATGAATACATAACCAGATACCTTTTTCGGCGGAGGTTTTACTATGGAAATTACGGATATTGATATGTCAAAAGCAGCTTTTGTTTATGGGGCGATACATTCCCTCGCAAACCGTATGCAAGTGATAGGCGACAGAATTGACCCGACAATCTCCACTAAGCAATGGTTTGTATTAGCGGCAGTTTCGAAGTTTAATAAAGCTCCGCCCAATATAGGCGATGTAGCAAAGCTCCTTGGGACATCCCGGCAAAATATTAAAAAGATAGCGAATATCCTGGAGCAGAGAGGTTATTTGCGGCTGCAAAAAGACCAAAACGATTTGCGAAATATACAGCTTTGTTTGACCGAGAATTGCTATGATTATTTCAAAAGCAGAGACCAGCGGGAAAATGAATATTTGGAGAATATCTTTTCAGGCATAGACGACGAAATGTTAAGCACACTTTGCAATGGTATGAAGCAGCTAATTGAAAACATAGATAGGATGATGAATGGTGACTCAAATTTGGAAAGGCAGGGGTAAAAATAAAATGACATGGATTTTGTGTGGCGTCGCATTTTTGGTTGTGGCAACAATTATTTTCTTTTACATTCCGTATTCCAAAACTAAAAACGATTTTCAAAAAGATGTGCGAAGCTATAAAGAAAGGACTGTATCAACATCAGAGGTTTTCAGCGAACAGGATATCGCCTTATTACCCGAACCCGTTCAGGCCCATTTCAGGGCATGCGGTTACATTGGCACCCCTAAGATGACAAGTATGACGGCCTATATGTCGTCTGTTCCTTTAAGGGAATCCAACGACAAGCCGCCAATGATAATTGATTATACCCTGTTTCTCTTTGCGGATGAGCCTGTACGGTTAGCCTATATCAAAACCTCTATGTTCGGGATACCGTTTGAAGGCTACGACAGCACTCAAAATGGCGTGGGATTTATGAAAGGGGTAATCGGAAAAATATTTACCCTGTTTAACCAGACAGGGCCTGAAATGGATAAAGGCCAGCTCATAACATATTTAGGCGAGTGCTTTTTAATTCCCTCTTCTATTTTAAACGGGTATATAACGTGGGAACCGATTGACGCTGTCCATGCCAAGGCCACCATAGCTTATCAGGGTATATCGGCAAGCGGCGTTTTTACTTTTGGCGACGACGGGTTCCTTAAGTCGTTTCAGACCGAAGAAAGAGGCAGGACAGGTGCTGACGGAACAATCGATTATCCAAAATGGTCGGGCGTTTATGAGAATTTCACGGAGAAAAACGGTGTTTTCTATCCCGAAAACGCTAAGGCCGTGTATCATGAAGACGCTGGCGATTTGATTTACTTCGATGCCAGGAATATCAATATCACATTTGAGAATTGATTTAGAGTATGCAAAGTGATGGCTGGAAAATTTATAAAACAAATTTTAGTGAAAACCGTTGACAACAATGATGGATTATGTTAATATCTATAAGCCGTCTATTTGAGGTAAGTAGGCGGCTTGTTTTTGCCAGCACCTTGAAAATTGAACAACGAGAAAGAAGAAAGCCCTTAGAAAATTTTGATGGGGCTCCGTTTAGGGATTGAGCTCGCGGTTGAGCGAGTTTTTTCTGAAAGAACGGGGCAAAGAAACTTTAAGCGAACGAAAAGCCAGTATTTAAGGTATTTCGAGCGCGGGAAGAATTTTTGATTTGGTGTTGGGTCTTTGCGGTTTAGGCTGTAAGGACTTGATATACAACTAAATTAAGAGTTTGATCCTGGCTCAGGACGAACGCTGGCGGCGCGCCTAACACATGCAAGTCGAACGGGACTTGTGTTCTACACCGGGATTTTTACTTTGGAGCCGGATAAGCCGGCGTACAAGCGTGGCTAACGCTAAGGCGAAAGCCGGCGCAATGAAAGCGAAGCAGGAGAAGCAGGAAGAGAAGTAAAAATTTGGGTGTAGGGCGCAAGTCTAGTGGCGGACGGGTGAGTAACACGTGAGCAACCTGCCTTTTACAGGGGGATAACGTTGGGAAACCGACGCTAATACCGCATAACATACCCAGTTGGCATCGAGTGGGTATCAAAGGAGAAATCCGGTAAAAGATGGGCTCGCGCCCGATTAGGTAGTTGGTGAGGTAACGGCTCACCAAGCCCGCGATCGGTAGCCGGACTGAGAGGTTGACCGGCCACATTGGGACTGAGACACGGCCCAGACTCCTACGGGAGGCAGCAGTGGGGAATATTGCACAATGGGGGAAACCCTGATGCAGCGACGCCGCGTGAGTGAAGACGGTCTTCGGATTGTAAAGCTCTGTTGCAGAGGACGAAGCTCTGACGGTACTCTGTGAGGAAGCCACGGCTAACTACGTGCCAGCAGCCGCGGTAATACGTAGGTGGCGAGCGTTGTCCGGAATTACTGGGTGTAAAGGGAGCGTAGGCGGGACTTCAAGTTGGGTGTGAAATTCACAGGCTTAACCTGGGAAGTGCACCCAAAACTGAGGTTCTTGAGTGATGTAGAGGCAGGCGGAATTCCTAGTGTAGCGGTGAAATGCGTAGATATTAGGAGGAACACCAGTGGCGAAGGCGGCCTGCTGGGCATTAACTGACGCTGAGGCTCGAAAGCGTGGGG
>Ga0099364_10001107_pt1 | contig 45034 bp, 41 predicted proteins | sample TergutTh196P3_FD_73070 | JGI IMG/M metagenome (GOLD analysis project Ga0099364, IMG submission 73070) | Microcerotermes parvus P3 segment gut microbial communities from Pointe-Noire, Republic of the Congo - Th196 P3 | ecosystem: Host-associated > Arthropoda: Insects > Digestive system > Gut ...
AGCCTCCAATTACTTGTAATATAATTAGTTATCATTACTAATTGGTGCTACTATACAAAATGCCGTTTTCTTAGCAAGGTCTTTCTTCGCTTTTTCCAAGAAAAAGCAAATTATTTATAGTTGCTATGTGTTTATATATCATAAAGTTATAAAACAGAGGAGAGGCGTCTCAAAAGAAAATGTAAAAAGATTCTAACGTGCTTATTTAACAATGAAAAAAGCCGACATTTCGAGCAAATTCAACAGAAATTCACAAAGGCAAAAATTCCTCTTCAAAATTTCTCATCTTTTTCTGCCGATTTTTTGCAAAAATAAATCTGATTTTTTTTGGGCTAAAAATAATTAAGGAAAAAAATATATAGATTGGCTTTGTGATAGCATTTTTTAGGATGTAAATAACCTCTTGATAGCAAAAGAATAGGGAAAATTTTTACCCTTTTTTTACCACCTTTCTTACCGAAATGCAGTTGGGGCAATGGTACCTAAGGCTTACGAATGACATTGGCAATTAATATACATAAATGACATGTCCAGAGAGACTTGTGGTGTCTGAAGCCCAGAATGTGTGGAACTTTCCTTCGTATTTTCTCAAACATTATCGTAAAATATACCCTTTTTTACCATTTCTATCGAACTTTACTTCAGCACTATATTGATATAACGCCTTATATATTAACCATATACAGTATATTTGCATCGCTCAAACTTTAAATGACCCCTTTATCAAGAGGTCAGAGAAAATGATTGATAAAAGAAACTCAAAAAAAATCTTGACTTTTTAACCCTATTTGAAAAAACTGATCTTATGATAAAATTAATTAATTCATATTTTCAAAATGACTTTATTAGAGTAGTGATATGCTTCGAAAAGCAGAATTTGATGGTTGCTGAGGGTAATAGCTACGTAAATTGGAGCGACATTAATGAGGCATAACAAATGACTATCAGAGAATTAAAGAAAATTTTGAAAGACTCCACAAAAGATGAGTTGCTTTTGCTCATAATTGATCTTTTGAAAGTATGCCCCCAAGCAAAGGATTTTCTAACTATAAAATTTTCAAGCCAAGATAATATCAAAAAAGTGTTTGAAGAATACAAAAAGACACTATTAAATTCATTTTATCCCGATAATGAGTATGGTGAATTGAATTTACGACAAGCTAAAAAAACAATCTCAGACTTCACAAAAATATCAACAGATAAAGTTATGATTATTGACATAATGCTTTTTTTTGTGGAATTATGTGTTAAGGTTACGGCAGATTATCTTGAGCTTGATAGGGAAATTTTTATAAGTACAGAAACTATGTTTCAAAATGTTGTTCTAATGATAAATGAAAGTGAACAAGAAATCTTTGAACAATTTTCAAATCGTTTGAAATGGGTAATCGATAAAGCTGTTGAAGGCTGGGGATTTCAAGATACCTTGTTGGAGATTTATAACGATATTAGATTTTTAGAAATTTAAATTAGTTAGTAAAAAAATATAAGGACAGTGATATTTATGGTATTGATGAGACTTATAAGAAAATTTAAGAATATAGGTATCAGTGGAGCATTTGCCAGATGGTATGACAAAAACACTAAAGCTAATAGAATAGGTGAAATGCAGTCTTATGCAAAAGAAGTGTCGAAATTTATTACAGAACAATCCACCGTTTTAGAAGTAGCCCCCGGTCCAGGTTATTTTGCTATAGAGTTAGCCAAAATGGGTAATTATCACATCACAGGCATGGATATAAGTCTAGATTTTGTAGAGATATGTAAAACAAATGCACAGCATGAAAAAGTAACTATAGACTTTATACAAGGCAATGTATCAGAAATGCCTTTTGATGAATGTTTTTTTAATTTTGTTTTTTGTTCTGCAGCTTTTAAGAATTTCAAAGAGCCTGTAAAATCATTAACAGAAATATATAGGGTGTTGAGAAAAGATGGCGTCTGCTTGATTGTCGATATGAATAGAGAATCCTCAAAGGAAGCACTTAATGAAGAAGCTAGTAAAATAAGCAAAACAGGCTTTGAAAGATGGTTTATGAGAACCGCATTTAAAGGATTATGCAAAGGAGCGCACTCAAAAAAGGAAATTGAAGAAATGGTAAAACCAACTTTATTTCAAAAATGTGATATAAAAGAAGAGGGGATTACGCTTTATATTTATCTATATAAATGAAAAAAGGAATGAATTTTGATAAAATCTATAATCGGTATATCTTATGACTGCCCCAATGCCAACGAATTAGCAGATTTTTTTGTAAAACTCACTGGCTGGAAAAAAGAATTATCAAGTGAAGAATGGGCTGGATTACGAACTCCAGAGGGTATATTGCTGGTTTTTCAAACAGTGGAAAATTATAAGCCACCTACATGGCCTTGGGAAGCTGGTAAATAACAGCAGATGGCTCATATTGATTTTCTTGTAGATGATTTAAAAGAAGCTGAGGAGCTTGCAACAAAAAATGGTGCAGTAAAATCTGAAGTCCAATTTTATGAGACGTCTACAGTAATGTTTGACCCAGCAGGTCATCCGTTTTGTTTATCAACGGTTAAACAGTAACAGCAATATGACCCTAAAACCTTTAACAATTGATTTATTACTTTACCCCGCTGAATTGCATTCATTTATTTTAGGAGCAAAAATATATGACAGTAGTTGTTCTCCTCATGCAAAGGTGATTTATATTGATAAAGATGATGGTTATTTTTTGAAATCAAGTCAAGTTGGCTCTAAGAAGTTACAAGATGAAGTAGAGCTGACTCAATATTTTCATAAAAAAGGTTTAGCACCTGAAGCCCTTGCTTATATTACTAATGAATGTGATCATGACTGGCTTTTGACCACGAAAATACAAGGTGATGACTGTACAACTTCAAAATACCTTGATCATCCAGAAAGGCTTTGTGATACTATTGCAGAGCAGCTTGTCTTGCTTCACAATATGGATTTTTCAGATTGTCCCGTTCAAAATCACACAGATAGGTATTTAAAAACTGCTGAGTACAACAAACAAACCGACAATTTTGATAAAAGCTATTTCCCAGACAGTTTCGGTTATGAGAGTCCTGAAGAAGCGTGGGTTGTGATTCAGAAATACAAAAATTTACTCAAAACAGAAATTCTTTTACATGGCGATTATTGCCTTCCGAATATTATTTTGAAAGACTGGAAATTTAGTGGGTTTGTTGACCTAGACAGCGGAGGTGTAGGTGATCGACATGTGGATGTGTTCTGGGGAATATGGACTTTGTGGTATAACCTAAGGACTGACAAATTTCGTCAGCGATTTATTGATGTATATGGTAGAGATATAATTAACGAGGATTTACTTCGATTGGTCGCAGCGATTGAAGTGTTTACTTGGTGTTGATGTTGAAATAGAAATGACAAAGAAATTAAACATTGCTAAAAACGAAATAACTTTAAAATCTATTCGGATAACATACTAATGAACAATGGATTTACAAAAGACAAAAGATGGGAATTATAGAAAAATTTTGAATGATTGAATTTTAAATTTTACAAATTTTTCATCATAAGATAGTCATCATTTGTATCATCAATCTTTTCTCCAATTACTTTGTATCCCAGCCTTTCATAAAAATAGTAAGCAGGGTTCTCTTTATGCACGGAAAGTGATGTTTGTTTATATTCATACTGGCGGAGTAACTCAAAAAGATATTTCATGAGTTTAGTTCCGATACCTTGCCTTCTAAACTCTGGCAATATAGATATCGCCAACTCTGGAGTATCATTGTCTATATGTCCATAACCAGCTATTATTCTTGTCCAAGCCATACCGACAATCTTTCCAGCATTTTCAGCAACTACCCCGCAATCGTCAATACCACCAAAATCTTTTACATATATATATATTTCTGGTCTAAATATTATATCACGAGGTGGAGGTGGGAATCCAGTATCAAAGTATATTGCATGATATAAAAAAAACTCAAGTAATGGATAATCTGCTTTTTGTATTTCTCTGAATTGCATAAACACCTATATCAATATCTGGAAATTTTCACGATAATTCTATACACCATTTTTATTTTCTTATGATCGACACTCATCTCACAGTGACTTATTCAACATGTTTTTCATAAACAAGAAATTGATATTTTATACTTTCTTTTGTCTCAAAAATTTCACTTTCTTCTATCAAGCCCCATGAAGGAATATTAATGATCTGTAGTTTTTTTGTCACTACAATATCCTAAAAATAGCAAAATAAAGAGTGTCAATAAAATAAAAGTTTTAATTTCCACCTCTCTATATTCTTAATAATGCCAATGAAAAAATTCTGTGATTTTTGTCAAATAAATTGGTAATCTAGATATCCAGCTTGTAGAAAAAACCTATTTTCCACCTCGTCAATATCTTCTTTTTTAACACCGAGAAGTAAAATAATTGACATACCAAATTATATGAAGAGAATAATCGATTGGGATAAATGAATTTTTCAGCAGGCATTAACTAAATCTGGAATTTTCCCTATTTATTATAAAAGGAGAAAAATAAGTCTTGACAAAAACACCTTAATTAAATAATTGGTATTTGTATTGAAGGAAAATTCTAATAAGAAAGAAATCCCCTAGCTTATGGATTCAAGAAATTAGGAGAAGAATACAGATGAAAGGTTTTATCACAAAAAAGCAATTTTCGCTAATAACTATTCTCATCGTTGTGGGATTAAGTGTATTTATCACGGCCTTTGTTACATCATTCAGGTTTTCACCGTCTCTAACCCTTGATGAAATGTATCAAGCTGCAGTTCTCGATGCTTTAATCTTTCAATCTGACGACATTTATCCTTTGGTGTCGCTTATTCAAGGCGACCCGTTGACTACATGGAACGACACCGGGCAAGTCTTATTGGTCACTTGGAACGACACACCCGAACTATACCCAAGAGATGCAACTGTAACAACGGAAGATTACGAAGTATGGACATTTACTGATAAAGAAATTGCTCAATGGTATCGATTGAATAACAAAGGTGTAAAAAATTGGGATTTGCGATTTAAACAGTTATTAGGCTTGCCGCCCAATACTTCATACTCTCATTTTACTGCTTTCTGGGTATCAACAGAAAACATACTTCGTCCTGCATATAATCAAGATGTTACTTTTCCTGAAATGCCTTCACATTTTGAAAGTACCGTTGACGAGACTTTCTTGCACTGGTTTAATAATAATAAGCTATTTTCCTATTTTGAAGAGCTTTATCCATGGACAAGGCTTGGATACACTTATGATTGGGGAAGTAGTTACACAAATTACGGTTTAACCGAGTTTATTGTCCTTCCCAATACTTCTGTTAATGTAAAATTCACCCTGAGCACAAATGAGTTTTTGAAATTTTTGGAAAGTCAAATTATTGATTGAGCAGGGAAATATGTGTAAACAATGATTTGGATATTGACATCTGTTATGGCTCCTTCAACAAATTTATAATTAGCATATTTCAATATAATCTTTCATGTCTTCAAGCGGTGAGTCAAAATCGTCAGTTATCCAAATTTTACCATTTAAATACCACAGAAATCTTTCATCGTTTTTTTGTTTTTGTTTAAATTCGGTTATTAATCGATTTTTATCGCTGTTAATTATCATTTTTAAATAATCTTCTACAGCATCCTTTAAATCAATCCCCAAATCATTTCGATTGATTTGGGATCTTGTGAATAATTCTGCATCACTAACTAAGTTCTTATGCAAGTCTGACATGTTTTATATACTCCTAAAGTACTAAAATATTCAAATGAGAACAAGATGACACCTCAAAGGTCTGCTACGATTGCTTGAATAGTAAGTTATAAAACATTTAATGTGTGTTTTACCAGAATATATGGTTGTGCTGATTATCATAATTTGAATATATGTTTATTACATAACACGAGCATGCTGAGGTATCTATGGCACTTTCCAAAATGCAAAAAGATATACTGGTGGCGCTCAATACACAAATTGAATGATGGATGGATATCGTATAGGGCAGATTGGAAAAAGAATTTAGGATTTACCGAACTTTACTTTGGCACAGTATTGGCATAACGCTTTAAATAACCAGATATAATACAGTTACATCTCTCAAACTTTTTATATCCCCTTTAATGGTTCTGGGGTTGCGGTCTTATATTAATCATAAATCAATTTCAAACTATAAATTTCAAATTTTCCTTGACAAAAAACATAAGAATAATAAAATAGGAAAAAATAGTATATAAAAACTCACGGAGGTCAATAAATGGCTGACTATTTTATGGAAACGCAAGCTCACGAGTGGATATTATCCGCTCAAAATGGAGCTTATGCTCTTGGCACTGGAAATCTATTGAATCAAAGAAAATATAATGGATTACTTGTAAAAAGTGATAGTGAATTTCAAAGAATCATGCTGGTGTCAGGAATTGAAGAAGAAATCAATTGGCGTGGTGACAAGTTTTTTATCGACAGTGCCCATTATAGCAACTGTATTTATCCAGAAGGATTTCTTCATTTAGTGAAAAGCTGGTTACGTCCATATCCTGTTTTTCTTTATTCAGCATTACCGCACAATGAAGATATTCTAATTAAAAAAGAGATAATGATGCATGAAAATAGCTCAACAGTATTAATAAAATATACAAATTTGGGTTCTCATACATTACATTTCAAGCTCAGACCAAAATTTGCAATGCGAAATCATCATCACTTAAATGAGTTAGGAATATTTGATAAAGTCATGGCTCATTCAGATTTTAGAGAAATCGATAATACTCCCAACACAGCATTTTCTGTTCAAAGAATGGACACGAATACTATTGTTTTTGGTTGGTTACAACATGGTAAAGGGTTTCATGATAAAGTAATTTTCAGAAATGTTTTTTATCCATGGGATGCCTATAGAGGTTATCAGGCTACGGAGGATTTGATAGCTCCTTTAGGATTTGAGTTTGAACTGAAAGTCAATGAAACAAATTATCTGATGTTTTCAGATAAAGATATATCAGAGTCTCCAACAACAGCTGGAATACTATCTACACAATTGATGTTGGTCAATGAAATAGAAAAAAGATATTCAAAGTTACCAGAGCCTTTTGATTTGCCGGGTAAGAAAAAAAGAGAAGAGAAAAGTGAAGAAGAATCAATACTAACTTCCCTCGATTTCGGAGACAATGTTCTATTCAATCATGGAGATTATATGAAGATCTTGGAACAGTCAATGAAGGATTTTCTAGCAAATGATGATATAATAGCAGGTTTTCCATGGTTTGGTGCCTGGGGCAGAGATACAATGATTTCACTCGAAGGTGTATTGCGACTCCCCAAAGGTGCAGAAACAGCTTTTACTATCCTTGAAAAATACGCAAAACAAATAAAAAATGGTCTAATTCCCAATATGTGTGGCGAGTCTCATCAACAAGCAAATTATGTGTCTATAGATGCGACTCTATGGTTTTTGTTGAGACTATATGAAGTGTGCAAGGCATTAAATGATGGTTCTGTTGAATCTAAAAAAGTAAAGTTAGAAAGGTTGAAATATGTAATAAAGTTAGTCGAAGAAATATTAGAAGGTTTTTTAGAAACTAAAGAAAAAAAAGAAGTTTCTACTTCATCTAAACGAGTAGCGCAGAAGCATATCCCTAAAGATTATTTTATTAGAGATGATGGTCTCTTGGAATTGAGTGAAAATTTTGCTTGGGCTACATGGATGGATGCCAAAGTCTATGATATGCCCGTAACACCACGAAATGGGGCGCCAGTTGAGATAAATGCACTTCTTTTCAATGGAATATGTGCTTATGAAATGATGATAGAGGCACACAACACTCTGAGCCCTGATAAAGAAAAAATAATGTCCAACCAGTCTTATTTAGAGATGGGGGCAAAAATCAAACAATCGTTCAATAAATTTTGGATAGGAGATTTTTTATCTGACAGGATAGTTGGAGAAGAACCTATCAGAGAATATAGACCCAATGCTCTTATTGCGACATCATTGCCTTTTACGGATAGATTGTTAACTTTGGATAAAATACAACAAGTATACGATAAAGCTCATACAGAACTCTTTACTCCATATGGAATAAGAAGCCTCTCAGCAAAAGATTTCAAGTTCAAAAGAAAATATATTGGAGGCATAGAAGAGCGTGACAAGGCTTATCATCAAGGAACTGTATGGGGATGGTTATTGCTACCATTTGCGAAGACTTATCTTTGGGCAAATCCATTTAAACCTATCCAAGATACAGTTCAACATCTTGCATATTTAGTTGATAAACTAAGAAATGGCTACATAAGGGGTCATATAGCATCAGTTGCAGAAGTATGGGATGGGGATAAACCCCATTTTCCTAAAGGCTGTCCAGCGCAAGCTTGGAGTGTATCGGCAATTTATTGCATTGAGTGTATTATAATGGAAATGCAAGGGTTAAGAATACCGACAGCCACTCTAACACTGAAAAATGAAAACTACAAACGAATATCAATGACAATGTCGGAAAGAAATTGAAATAAAGGTGGAAAAAATGAAAATACTAATGTTCTCTTGGGAATTCCCTCCAATGATAGCTGGTGGTCTAGCAATGGCTTGTTATGGCATGGTCAAATCATTATTAAAACAAGGTGTAGAAGTGGATCTCGTATTGCCAACAAAAGAATTGATCTATTTTGCCTTTAGAAAAGTAGAAGATGTAGACACATTGCCTGTTGTATTTCTTGACCCTGAAAAACAAAAGGCATATATGTCCTTGAAATTTGAAAACATCTTTTCAAAGACTGAATATGTAGGAATGTCAGCCTTTCCTGAGACCTATTATTCACCAGCAGTAGTAGCTACCTGGTCAAAATTGTTTGAAAATATGATTGTGGATAGAAAAGAATTTTCTACACTTGATGAAAAGATTTTATTCAATCTGACCCAGTCACTCGTGGGAGATGAAGATATATTTAAAAAGGTTCAAGAGATGGCTTCAAGGGCGGCTAGATATTCTCAAGAACTGGAATACGACATGATTCATGCTCATGATTGGTTGACTTATCCAGCAGGGATTATTGCGAAAAAAATATCTGGCAAACCTCTCATCACACAAATTCACGCTACAGAATTTGATAGAGCTGGAGGGTATGGAGATGGCAGGATACATAACCTCGAATCTGATGGAATGAATTTTGCAGATATGGTTATAGCAGTGTCAAAATATACAGCAAATATGATAATATCTCGTTATAGGGTGGACTCTGGAAAGATTCGAGTTCTCTACAATGCATATGATGTAGGAAAAATACCTGAGACACGAGCAAGACTTTTTAAAGGACCTACAATATTGTTTTTAGGTCGAATTACGCTTCAAAAAGGACCCGATTATTTTGTAGAAGTAGCAGATAGAGTGTTGAAATCAAATCCTCATGCTCGTTTTATAGTAGCCGGTTCAGGAGATATGGCTAGGAAAGTATTACATAGATCAGCTTCATTAAAACTAAAAAACCGTTTTTTGTTTGCTGGCTTTCTCAATCGTAAGCAAGTAGAAGAAATCTTTAATTCAGTAGATATTTATGTGATGCCTTCAGTTTCAGAGCCTTTTGGAATAGCACCTCTAGAGGCGATGGCATATGGTGTCACTGCCGTAATTTCAAAACAATCGGGAGTTTCTGAAGTAGTTCAAAACGCCTATAAAGTAGATTTCTGGGATATAGATGAGATGGCAAGAATAATTGATTATCTTATTAAAAATCCCGATAAATGTAAAGAAATTGGAATGGCCGGTAAAGAGGAAGTGTTTAGAATTGGCTGGGATGAAGTGGCTACAAAGCTGATAGACTATTATCGGGAAAATTTGTAGAAGTGAAGAGATAATATGACGCAACCTATAGCAGAAAAAAATGGTTTTTATACATACAAAGATTACAAGACATGGGACGATGATGTTCGTTATGAGTTGATAGACGGAGTTGCTTATGCTCTAGCGGCACCAAATCAAAATCATCAAAGAGTATTAAAATCGCTTACAAGACAACTAGATACATACTTTGAGAAAAAATCTTGTGAATTGTTCATTTCCCCTTCTGATGTTAGGCTAAATCATGATACAGACGATAAAACAGTAGTTCAACCAGATTTATATGTTGTATGTGATAAATCAAAACTGGATGGACAAAATTGCAATGGAGCACCGGACTTAGTTATTGAGATTGTATCACCTAGCACAAGCAATCGAGACCATTATGAAAAACTTCATAAATATTTAGAGGCAGGAGTTCTAGAATACTGGACAGTAGATCCAGATACACAAAGGATAATTATTTTTATACAAGATAAGGGAACTTTATCATTTAAGACATATGGAAAAAATGAGAAATTACTATCATATATTTTTCAAGACTTGATTGTAGATTTGTCTCTTGTTTTTAAAGATGTAATGCCATCTTCAAACTTGCCAACGAAAGAATCAAAGGAGTAAATAATTGACACAACCATTAATAAAAAAGGACAAAATTTATACATATCAAGATTATTTATCTTGGGATGAAGATGTCAGATACGAATTGATTGATGGAGTAGCTTATGCCCTAGCAGCACCACTGCAGATTCATCAGATTATACACAGAGAAGTATCATATAACATAACTGGATTTTTAAAAGGTAAAAAGTGTATGTTACTTTATGCACCATCGAGCGTAAAGCTAAATGCAAGCGAACTCAATGACACAGTTTTTGAACCAGATTTATTTGTGGTATGCGACAGGTCTAAGCTTGATGGACGAACATATAATGGAGTTCCTGATTTGATAATCGAGATTACCTCCCCAAGTACTGCAAGAATAGATAAAGTATATAAATTTCATAAATATCTGCAAGCAGGTGTAAAAGAATATTGGATAATAGAGCCTGATATTGGATCTATAAGTGTTTTTGTGCTGGAAAACAATAATTATACCGCTTTTGTATATGAAAATACAGATAAAGTGCCTTCAAAAGTGCTGGATGGATTGGTTATAAATATGGCTGAGGTCTTTGCTGAGATAGAGTTTTTGGAAAAAGATAGTGGGAATCAATATAATTAGTAGGAGTAAAGATAAATGGATTATATAATTCTAAACCATTATCAAAGAGATATCAAAGCTGAGGTAGATTTTCTTAAAAGTGAGGGTTGTGAAGCAGTTTATCTATTTGATTCATTAGCCACTGGAAATATTCACGAAATATCAGACATTGACTTAGAGATTAAAAGGGTGTCTCCTAGAAAAATCTTTCGAGTATACGCAAAACTTGATGAACTAATGGAAAAATCAAGAATTCTTCTATCTAAATATCTGAAAGAGAACCTGAATTTGGTGAAAAATGTGGTGTGGCACAGATATTACATTCTTATTATATTGATTCAAAATATAAATTATATTATAAAACATATTAAAGTAAGTATAAAAGTATGACTACAAAAATACAAATTTTATCAAACACCAATTATTCTCTTGCTGATGTTCTAAAAAGCGAATTAATGGAAAGTACTCAAGTGAGAATAGCTGTTGCTTTTATAAGAAAAACAGGAATTGATGAAATTTATAAATCCTTAGAATACGCAATGACAATAAATAATGCGAGTATTGAACTTATTATAGGGTTAGACTTCAAAACCACTGATTATAAAGCATTAAAAACTCTGAAAGATATAGAAGACTCCCACAAAAATTTTGTTTTTTATTGTTTTGGAGATAATAGAGATAATTACAACGATCTAATATTCCACCCAAAAATCTATTTACTCGAAACATCGCTCTCGAGAAATACTAAATACACCTCAATAATTGGGTCATCTAATCTAACGAAAGGAGGATTGACATCAAATTTAGAAGTAAATAGTATATTTAGAGAAGATAAACCTAAATATTTTTCCCAATTACAAGCTATCTACAACGAGATAAAATACACAGATAGTGTATTCAAACCAAATAAAAATTATATTTTAAAATATGGAAATATACAACAGGAGGTAAAAAATACGAATAATATATCTGGGGGATCTATTCAATCAGAGATTCATGAACTAAAAAAAGAAGAATTATTGCTGCCAGGGTCAATTCCATCTTTAAAAAGAATCATAATTAATTTCATTAAAGAACAGAATGATAAAGGAATAAATGAAGTCTCTTCAAAGGTTTTAAGTGTCGAAATACCTAAAATTGCTTCTCAATATAAGAAATTTAAAATGAACACAATCGAAAATAGTATTAGAGGCGAATTAAATAAACACAGAGATGATAGCTCACACCCTGATAACATGAAATTGTTTGTTCGCACCAGAACAGGGTTTTATAGCTTATCCATGAAAGGAAAAAATTATAATGGAAGATAACATGACAATAGGTATACAGAACTACTGGGGTAGTAGCACAATCATTAAATAGGAATTTTATAGGTATCTAAAAAACAACGAATACTTTAAAATTACCAATAAATGAATTGATCAGAGTAGAAATTATTTATATTAGGGAAGCATTAATGGTTACCAATAATACTATCAAATTAAGTTGGAAATATTAACATCAGGAATATCTTAAATGAAAAATATTCAAAAAAATCAAATATTATTGTTTGAAGAAAAGCAAGTAAGAAATGTCTGGGATAGTGAGGCAGAAAAGTTTTGGTTTTCTGTAGTCGATGTGATAGGTATACTCACCGACCAACCTACCCAAAGAGGTGCAACATTTTATTGGTCAAAGCTGAAAGAACGCTTGACAAATGAGGGTGCAGACCAGTTGTTGACAAATTGTCAACAACTGAAATTACCCGCAGCTGACGGTAAATCTTACCTCACCGATGTCGCTGATACAGAGCAGATTTTCATTTGATTGAGTATGAAGCTGGGGGATGAGAATGAATAAAAAAGATATAGAAAAACTTTACAAAATAATTTCGGAATTTCATAATAAGTATTTAAAACAATATGCTGTGAAATTGCCTAGATTATTCGACAAGGATGGCAATTATACAAAAGATGCTTTAGTATTATGTTATCTTGCTATTGGTTATCCAAATACTAAAATAGTGTCTAAAGAAGAATTAACTAAATTTATAAAGAGTTTTTATCCTGATACAAATGATGTTCAGCAAGCAAGACATTTAGGTGCACAAAGTGGATGGTGGATAGTAGCAGGTGGTAGAGATAATATAGTATTGAACATAAAAAGAGGTGAGTATCAGCTTTATACACTAGAACAGCCATACCCAAATTTCACAAAAGGTCATAGAATTGAAGACACAGACGATTTTGAACAAATAAAAGCAAACTACAATTTTCGGTGTGCTACCTGCGGCTCTCAAGAAGGTAAACCACATTATCATTGGACTGGAACAAAAACGATTTTACAAAAATCACACAAAGACCCCAATAAACCCTTAATTAGTGGGAATATAATACCCCAATGTCAAAAATGTAATAGAGCAGACAGAAATCGGTGGGTATATGATGATAAAGGTAGAGTAATAAAACTAGCAGATGCAAGTTTTGTTCGTAGTTTTGATGCTGATGTTAAAGAAAAAATATACAAAATCCTATATAACGAATACAAAGGAAAAAATCCCAATGAATGATATTTTAAACAAAGTTCACACTTCGGATATTATGTCTTTTTTACCGCGAATTGAGGATAATTCTATTGATGTGATAATCACTGACCCACCATATTTTCTGGATAAGATGGACAATAACTGGGATGATAGCAAAGTATCAAGTAAAAAATACCTACAGACTATACAATCTCTGCCAGCAGGTATGAAATTTGACAAAGAAAAAGGAAAACAGTTTTATGACTGGTATCTAAAAGTTTCAAAAGGTTTGTATAGAGTATTAAAACCAGGTGGCTTTTTCTTTTCCTTTTCTTCACCTCGTTTGTATCATCGGATGGCATCTGCAGTTGATGATGCAGGTTTTGAGATACGAGATATGTTTATGTGGCTTTATACACAAAATCAACCAAAGGCTATGAGTATCAATCATTTCATAGATAAAATGAAAATTAATGATATACAAAAGGAACAGATTAAATACAATTTCAATGGTTGGAAGACACCACAGATAAAATCATGTTTTGAACCGATAGTAATGGCACAAAAACCCTCAAAAAACACTTACCTTGAAAATATGCTGGAGTATGAGATAGGATTGATGAATACGAATATTCGGCAGGGTGATGATATGTTTCCATCCAATATAGCTACTATTGAGAACATCAGCGAAATTATCGATAAAGCCTTTTTGGTAGGGAAACCCAAAAAACATGAAAAAGGTGATTTTAATGACCATAAAACTGTCAAACCTCTCGCTATATGTGAATATATGATAAGTCTCACTGCCTTTTCAGAAAATGCTGTTGTCTTTGACCCCTTTGCAGGTAGTGGAACGACTCTTGTCGCAGCAAAAAAACTCGGGAAGGTATTTATAGGAGTGGATATCAATAGTAAATATGAAGAAATTGCGATGAGAAGGCTGAATGCTTTGGAGGAATGTGATGTGTTTAAAGACTGGAATTTATCACAAAATTGTATAGTTATAGATAAAAAACAAGTAATGGGGGTAACTTAAATGGATAATAATAAAAAAAGTCAAATACTATTATTTGAGGAAAAACTAGTAAGAAATATGTGGGATAGTGAGGCAGAGAAGTTTTGGTTTTCTGCGGTCGATGTGATAGGTATACTCACCGACCAAACTACCCAAAGAGGTGCAACATTTTATTGGTCAAAGTTGAAAGAACGCTTGACAAATGAGGGTGCAGACCAGTTGTTGACAAATTGTCAGCAGTTGAAAATGGAAGCATCGGATGGAAAGATGCGCCTCACCGATGTAGCCGATACAGAGCAGATTTTAATTTGATTGATTATGATGATGAGGAATGAGAAAATGGCAAACAAGACACAACTAGAAAATGAAGTTCATACAAGCTCAGATTACATACTTAATACAGCTACTGATTTTTCAAGTATATTTAGTGATACATCCTATCTAAAACAGAATTTTTTGAGCTATTTAAAAAGTAAAAATGGTAATTATCGATACAAAAGATATCTTGGTTCACCTCTCAGATATGCAGGTGGTAAATCATTGGCAGTAGGGGAAATAGTTCAATATATTCCTACTGATATAAAGAAAGTTATAAGTCCGTTTATCGGTGGTGGGAGTGTAGAAATCGCCATCGCAAAAGAGCTGAAAATAGATGTAATTGGATATGATATATTTGAATTATTGGTAAAATATTGGCAATGTCAAATAAAAACGCCAATTGAATTATATAAAAGTTTGAAAGCTCTTGAAAATACAAAAGAAGAATATGCGCGTATTAAAGAAATCTTAAAAAATATTTGGAACAAAAAAGAAGGATACTTACCCAATAATCTGTCTGACTTAGAACTTGCGACATATTATTATTTCAATCATAATCTTAGCTATGGACCAGGTTTCTTGGGATGGATGTCGTCTATCTACACCGAACGACAAAGATATATTTCGATGATAGAAAAAGTTAGAGATTTTTATGTGCCAAATCTAAAAGTTTTCCACTCATCTTATGAAGAAGTATTACACAAGCATAAGAATGATTTTCTATACCTTGACCCACCATATTTTTTGGATGGAAATAGCAAAATGTTTAAAGGTATATATCCTATGCGAAATTTCCCAGTTCATCACAATGGATTTAAACATGATTTACTCGCAAACCTTTTAAAGCAGCATAAAGGTGGTTTTGTTTTATCCTACAACGATTGCTCTTGGGTTCGAGAAGCTTATGGGGACTGTGAAATAATCGATGTTTCATGGCAATATACAATGGGACAAGGTGAAACAAGAATAGGAAAAAACAGATTAGAAAGAGATTATGATAATAAGAATATTAAAACATCACACGAATTGATAATTAGGAGATTAGCAAAATGATTGAAATAGACACTGAAAAAATGAACCTCATCCATTGTGGCGACTGTTATGAAATTTTAAAAACATTTCCTGATAAATTTATTGATTTGATAATAACTAGTCCCCCTTATTTTCAGCAAAGAGAGTATGGAAATGGTGGGATAGGTAATGAAGCAACTTTAGACAAATACATCAATAATCTGATGGATATTTTCATGGAATGTGTAAGAATTACAAAAAACACAGGTTCAATCGTCTTTAATTTAGGAGACAAGTATATCGATGGAAACTTACTTTTAGTCCCTTATCGATTTGCTCTCGAAGTTCAAAAACTAAAAAAAGTAAAATTAATTAACGAACTTACCTGGGTCAAGGTAAACCCTGTTCCAAAGCAATGCAGTAAAAAACTTATATCAGCTACCGAACCATTCTTTATATTCTCAAAATCAGAAGATTATTATTTCAACAAAGATGCATTCCTTGAATATCGTGATATTTATCAAAATGGAAATAAAAAGAAACCTGGTAATGATATAGGAAAAAAATACTTTGAGTTGATAGATAAATCAAATTTGTCAAATGAAGAAAAAACTCAAGCTATAAAAGAACTGAACGAAGCTATTTTAGAAACTATGCAAGGTAAAATAGAGAGCTTTCGTATGAAAATAAGAGGATTGCACGCTTTACCTTATGGAGGGCAAGGTGGTGGACGATTGAACCAAATTGTAAACAAAGGGTTTACTATTATAAGAATTCATGGAAACTCTATACGGAGAGATATAATAGAGTCTACAGTCGAATCTATCAAAGGAAATATTCATCCAGCAGTATATCCAGAGTTTATAATACAAGAGATAATAAAACTTCTGACGAAAAAAAACGACATCGTACTAGACCCGTTCTTAGGCTCTGGCACTACAGCTGTCGTAGCAAAAAAACTAAATAGGAAATATATAGGAATTGAGATAAATCCTGAATTTGTGGAATATGCTCAAAAAAGAATTGAAGAAAATGGTGATGATAGCACTTATGAGTGGTTTGTATGATAGATATTTTAGAAAAGTTATTAAAAAAAGCTCTTAAAAATGTGGAATCGGGTAAAAAAACACATTATCATAATGCAATTATTGATAATATAGATGTGTTAATTGATAATATTGACAAGAATAAGTCTTTAATCTCTGTGACAGTAACCTCGCTCTTAAAAAAGATAATCGACCCAGAGCAAGATATTAGGTTACACAGAACAGATTTTGTGGGAGGATATTCTGCAAGAACACTAGACACAAATGCTACTACTCCTTTCTTTAAAAAGTATTTTCCGAAATATGCAAATAAAGAATCAGGTTTTTTATCAATGGTAACAAGAGCAAGTATACCTTGGACTCTAGAGAATTCGGATAAAATAAGAACACGAGCAAGCAAACAGTTGCTTGCTAGCTTTTTAACAATATTTGATTCTATTGAAAAAAAGGTAATATCACCTGAAAAGACTTTGATATACTTCTTTGAAAAACTAACTTTATTGTCTCGCCAACAAAAGAATATTTACGATGATGTTACAAAATCAATTGATGTAATAGGTATCTTAAACATAAATAGAATCCTATCTATGTTAGAAAAACATTTCGCTATGAAATTAAGCTCTCGATTACCTGTGATTGCTATTTATACAATATATCAACATTTGCTAAAACAAATAAAAAGGTATAAAAATAAGGTGTTATTGCCTCTAAATGTCCACACATCGGCTGATAAACATGGATACGGTGATATAGAAATTAGGTTTAGAGATAACAATCCTTATGAAATAGTGGAAATAAAACATAATATTTCTATAGATAGATTTCTTGTATTTGACATATTAAAAAAATCACAGAACACCTCAATAGAGAGATATTATATCTTAACTACTGCACAAGATAACTTTGTATCAGTAGAAGAAGAGGAATATATCTCAAATTTTGTGTTAAGAATAAAAAAAGAATTCAATATCGAAATTATTGTTAATGGTATATTCAATAGTCTCAAATACTATTTAAGATTTATTGATGATTATGAGGATTTTATAAAGTCATACACAATGAATTTAATCCAAGACTCTAAAATTTCCACAGAAATAAAAGAATATCATATAATTGAATGGCAAAATATACTTAAAGATAATAAGATTTTAATATGGGAATAAATTTATTAACACAGAGGAAAAAACACCAATGTTAGAAAAAATATTTACAGATAGAATCTATCTGTATAGAAACGCAAGTAAAACTTTTGGTAAATGGAAGTAGAAAAAAATTACAGGAGTAATAAAATATGTTCCAAAAAGAGACAAATCATACAATAATTCATGGTGATAGTCGTGATATGAATTTACTTGATGATAAAAGCGTAGAGCTTATCATTACTTCACCACCCTATTGGCAGCTAAAGGATTATGGTGTATGAAAGAAAGTTTAATACAATGGACATTTTTACAGAATTTATCTGAATTGTCAAAATATCTTGATTTTCCAATTGCAAAATCAATAGGTCAAGAGATTAACACAGATTTTGGTCGTATAGATTTTATCCTAGAAGATAAGACACAGAAACAATTGATAGTGGAACTAGAAACAGTATTGGACACAAAAATAAAAAGAGATTATTGTTTTGAGCAGACCAAAAGGTATAAAAATGTAAAATTTCGTGAAAACACTGATTATTGTATCCTTTATGATATAGAAACAAACGAATCAGCGAAAAGTCAATTAGAAAAATTCGCAGAAAATGAAAATGTATTACTCAGAACTTATTCACTCCCAATTGTCAAAGAACTTTATACAAAAACTGTTGAGAGAATGAGTTTAAATGTTGGACTTGCATTGCCAAATCCGAAGAATTATACAATTTGCTATCTACGATACTTAAATAAGATACTTAAGCCTTTTTTAGATATTAAAAAAGAAGTTTTAAGTAAAAATGAACTATCATTAGCATTTGCCTCTGAAAAGTCATCAGGTACCAATTTCAATTGTTATAAGAGATTAGCACTTGATTTTGAAATGCTCATTGAAGATAAAAATGATTTCCGATTAACAGAAAATGGCAAGGCATACATTGCAAACATAAACCCTTATGTTTACAGTAAGTTAAATGTATCGAGTATCGACTTAACTAATGAGCAAAAAAGAATTCTCTTAAAGGTTTTGACAAATGGAAACTGGACTGATAAAGTACATAAAATAAATGTTTACTGGTTTATGAGATTTATTGAAGTAACTAATGGAGACTGGTTCCCTAATAAAAAAGAAATTGATAGAGATAAGTTAGAAATAGTAAATAGCTTATTCAAAGTATCATATAAGTCAAGAACAATGTATGAATTTCTGTCATGGTGTTTCAATTATTGCAAAGAATTACATTTAGTGGAAAGGATAGTTTCGACCACTGATTATGACAAGCTATTTTTGACCCCTTTAGGAGTAGAAGTAAATAACATTTTTAGTATGGATTTATTACTAAAGAAAAGTAGGCTAAATTTAAGTTTTAAGGAGTTTTAAGATGACGAATAATGACAATACAATTGCCAAAATATTACTGACAAATGAAAAAATATCTAAAAAGATGGGGAGAAAAATGTATAAAGTGGTAAATTTATTTAATAAGGAAATTACCAAAGAAGATTGTATTATTTATATGCAAAATAATCTTGTCAATAATCGATCTGTTTATAATCAAGTTGAAATTTTACTTGGAAAAAAACTTGATTTTATTCCTGATAAATTGGCAATTCGTTATGAGCTTGATTTTTGTATTATAGTTAAAAATCAGTACATAGGAATCCAAATAAAACCTGTCAGCGAGGGAATTCAACTCTCACAAATATTTAAAGAAAGGAATTTACAGGAAAAGACCCATCAAAAATTTACAAAAAAATACGGTGGCAAGGTATTTTATATCTTTTCAAAAACCGTAGACACAAGGAAAGTAATAATGAACCCTGAAGTAATAGATGAAATCCGTGAGGAGATAAATAGACTAAATGGATAATAATCAAAAAATTCAGATGTTATTATCAGACAATAAATCCGATTATTTCTCAAAAATCTGGTCAATAAGTGAGCCTTTCATTTCTAAACAGTTTAAAAGAGAACAATTGAGTAAACTTCACTCAAAAGCCAGTCATCTCAGTGATTTAACAGATGTCAAAGAGATAATAAAAAAATGGACAGATATTTATATTGATTTTGTAAAAACAGAATATCAAGCGGAATACCAGGATATCAAAGCTCCTCTTGTAGATTTTATAGAGAATAAAGAGAGTAATATCAAAATAGTATGGGGAAACTGCCTAGACATCATGAAAGGGATGAAGTCTGAGAGCGTTCACTTGATGGTTACATCGCCGCCTTATTACAATGCTCGTGAATACTCACAATGGAAAGATTTGACAGCCTATTTAGAAGATATGAGACTTATAATCAGAGAGGCATATCGTGTCATTGACAATCACCGTGTATTTGTCTTTAATGTAGGCGACATCTTTGATAATGACAACATCAGCACAAAATCTACTTGGGGAAAAAGAAGGATACCGCTCGGAGCATATTTTACTAAAATTTTTGAAGAGGAAGGCTGGACTTTTGTAGATGATTTTATCTGGGACAAAGGTGAAGTGCAGAGTGAAAGGCATAAAAATGGTAATAAACCCTATCCATTTTACCAGTATCCTATGAATTGTTATGAGCATATTTTAATCTTTCATAAACATAGAGATGACTTGACAAAATACCCTTGTCCCGTCTGTGGTTGCCTAAAAGTCAATGGGAATGCTATGTCAGAGATAGGACTGAGGAGCTGGGAATGTAAAAATGATGAGTGTTTTGAACGCAGTAAAGCAAATAGAGGAAAGAGATTTTCTTTAAAAACTATCATGACCCAAGGCAGTCAAGAAGTAGAAAATGAAATTGATAAAAGTTTTATCACCAAATGGAGAAGAGACATCATAAAAATAAATCCAGTCATAAAGATAAATAGTAAGGGTGAAAACACATTAGGTCACACAGCACCTTTTCCCGCTGACATCCCAGAATTTGCTATTAAAATGTTTTCATATCCTGACGAATATATTCTTGACCCCTTTGGAGGCAGCTTTACTTCGATTATTGAGGCAAAAAAACTCGGCAGAATAGGAATTGGGATTGAGCTAAATAAAACGATGTTTCGTGAGGCAGGTCTGAAAAATATACAAAAAGCCTTTAATAATAATGTGTTTTTTTATAATACTGTTATTTCAGAGTTTGATGGAGTAGAGGAAAAAAATGAGTAAGATAGATATAGATAAAAAGAAGCAAGTTATTGGATTATTCGGCGAAATGCAGCTTGCAATGAACCTACACGAAAGAGGCTGGCAGGTTCATCGAGCCTACATAGATGAGGGTATAGATTTTATCATAACAAAATATTGGTGTCCATGCTGTAACCTGTATAGTAATCAACTATTAAGATATGATGATTATAAAGGAGCGTCTGTAAAATGCGTTACAAATCTTTGTGAGCATTGCCAAGAAACAGAATTAAATGTAATTTCCAAATATTTACAAGTAAAGACATCAGAAGGCATACCTACTAATGATAGTTCTATACGAGATTTTAGTTTTCATCCAAAAATCAGATATGACATGGGTCATAATGTTTTTTATATATGGATAGCAGTCTTTGAAAATGATAATGAGGATACACAGAGTAAAATATGTCATTTCTATGTTTTTAACACTAAAGATGTAGATAGATTTGACAACACTTCACTACCGACATATCAAATCACCGATAACCAAAAAACAACATTAAGAATCAATAAGAATGGAAAGGTGCTGAATCAAGGTGTGAAATACGATTATAGCTGTTTTAATGAAGATTTTTATAATAATTTTGAAAAAATAGAACAATAGGGATTTTTAAATGAAACAAAATGATATATTAACCACAGAGGAAAAACTAGTCCATATTTCAAAAAAAATATATCCAGAATATACCTCATTAAGTTTATTTGATGAGTATTGTGTAAAGATGCCCGAACCTCAATATCTTGGCAGTAAATTCAAGCATTTACCTTGGATTTTTAAATATATTCCTGAGGGTGTTCAAGCTGTTTTTGATGGCTTTGCTGGTTCACAGAGTTTTAGTTTTGAGGCAAAAAAGAGAAGATATACAGTTTATACAAATGATTTTATGAATTATAGCCATCAGATTGGATTGGCTTTGATAGAAAACAAGGCGGAAATATTGACAAAATCTGATTTATTTCTTTTATTTTCTCAAAATGTAAATAAAAAGGATTTATTTGAACATCTTTTTAAGAATATTTTTTTTACTGAAAATGATTGTATGTTTTTAGACAATTTTAGAGCAAATATAGAGTTACTTAGCAATGAGAGCAAAAAGGCTTTGGCATTTACTATCATCAACAGAGCAATGACTAGAAAGACTACTATGGGGCATTTTGCTCATCTCCAGGCATTAAACTACGCCTCTGACCCTGAAAGAGTCAAGAGAAACCCAAATATAGCTAAAGGAATAGCTGAAGTATTTTTGAGCTTAGTAACAGATTATAATAAGGCTGTTTTTGATAATAAAAAAGAAAATAAGAGCTTTTGTGGAAATGTTTTGGATGTCATATCGGAAATTAATGTCGATTTAGCATATTTTGACCCGCCATATTGTGGCTCTCATTCAGATTATCAAAGTTTCTATCATTTACTTGAAACATATACTGAATACTGGGAGAATAAAAAGTTTATAAATCAAAATAAAAAGTATTTTCCTCTAAAATACAGTGGATTTGACAAAAAAACAGAAATAATAAATTCTTTAAAACAGCTACTTGACTCAGCAAAACATATACCTTATGTCCTATTTAGTTATAATTGCCGTTCATATCCTACAATAGAAGAATTTGTTAAAATTATAAAAAGCTTCCGAAAAAATGTTGATATTTATGAAAATGTCTACACAAATTCGAGAGGGGGAAAAGGTAGCGTAAAAAATAGCACAGAATATCTTATTAGGAGTGAAAATGTTTAAAAAACTTAAAAATCTGTTTGATAATAATAATATATTTGAGTTATTAAAGCATGATGAATCAATATTATGGTTAAAACTGAGAGCAATTTCAAGAAAAGATCTTTTGTTAAAGTTTATAGACTTAAATGATATCAAAATTAATTCTAAAAAATCATCAGAAATATTTGAAGAGTTATTCAATATCGTGAAAGAACATGCTTTAATAGATGATTTCATAAAAGCCAATCTAATAAAATTGACCTTGGAACAAGAACAAAATTTAGTATCTGAACTATACAAAATTAAACATTTTGATTGGGGAGGTGATTATAAAAACGCTCTTGATAGGCATATAGTGGATAAATACATAAAAAAGTATGATTCTTATGATACAATACAAAGAAAACTGGATAATGAGATAAACCAAGCTGTGAGAGGGTATGTCAATTGTAGTTGGTATAATCATTGGTCTACGATTCTAATAGAAAACATCTTTAAACAACACAAAAATGTATTATTTGCTATTGGAGATGTGAAACAAATAGATTTCTTTATACAGGACATACCATTTGACTTAAAAACAACCTACTTACCTGTCAATTTTATAGATAAAGAGAGAAAAAGACAAGGTTTATCTAGTGAGTTAAGTGAATATAAAAAAATAGCTAAAGAATTTGAGATTGTCTTTAACGACAATAATGCAATATATGAGATTCGAGAAAAAGGAATTAATTTAAAAAATATAGAATGTTCAAAGAGAATTAATAAAATAGACGATTTCAAAAGAAATCTATTAAGAGAATGTATCAACAATCCACACCGCTTAATTCAAAATCTATATGAAGAACAAGGTGAAATAAGGTTCGATGCATCAAATAGACTATTCTTGATATTAGTAGATACGAATGATTTTGATAATTCATGGAAACTAAAAAGAGATATAACACTCTTGAAAAATAATGTCTTTTACTATTTAGACAATTTTTCTAAAGATAAAATAATAGCCAATCCTATTCAGTTCTCATATAAATATAGAAACAGTGAAACCTTTAATGTGTATAGCGATTGTATTTTTATTTATAAATAGGAAGTATACAAAGGAAAAAAAACTAATGAATGATATTTTAACTAAAGATCATATAAAAGCATCAATAAAAAATACCTACAGACTATACAATCTCTACCAGCAGATATGTAATATTACGAAGAAAAGCCTCAAACCGCAACTATATTTTCCCATAGTTGCAGGCAAAATTGAATATGAAATTTATAAGATTATAAATAGATAATATAATAAAAAAGGAGCAAAACTATGCTATACATCAATTTTTATTTTCAAGTTCATCAGCCGTTTCGGTTAAATCATTTTAGTGCTTTGGATATTGGAAAATCTCGCCCTTATTTTGATGACAAGTTAAATAAATTTGTCATGGAAAAGGTCGCTGATAAGTGCTATATCCCGACCAATAAACTGCTTTTGGACTTGATAAAGAGATATGAAGGTCAATTCAAGGTCTCTTTTGCTATCACGGGGGTAGCGATTGAGCAGTTTAAAATGTATCGCCCTGATGTTCTGGAGTCTTTTCAAGCTCTTGTAGAAACGGGATGTGTGGAACTGATAGGAGAGACATATTATCATTCTTTGGCATTTTTGTATGATACAAATGAATTTTTGGAGCAAATAGAAATGCACAAAAACTTGATGAAAAAAGAATTTAATTATGTTCCGGAGACCTTTCGGAACACAGAATTAATTTATCAGGATCAGCTCTCTACTTTGATTTACGAAATGGAGGGTTTCAAGACGATATTGACAGAAGGAGTAGACAGGATATTAGGCTGGAGATCGCCATTGTTTGCCTACAAAAATTTTACTGCTGAAATCACTCTTTTGTTAAAATATTATCAGCTAGCAGATGACATTGCCTTTAGGTTTTCCAATCGGGATTGGCCTGAGTTCCCATTGACAGTAGATAAATTTGTCAAATGGATAGAACATTTCAATCTGGATAGAAAAAACTCTCCTAAAAAGAACAAATTTTTGAATCTCTTTATGGACTATGAAACCTTTGGTGAACACCAATGGGCAGAAACGGGGATTTTTGACTTTATGAATCATCTACCAGAAAAGGTTTTGAAAAATCAAAATCTTGCTTTTATCACGCCTAAAGAAGCATATCAATATGCAAATTATCAGCAAGAAAGTATCTCTTTCCCAGAACCAATCTCTTGGGCAGACGCTGAGAGAGATTTATCAGCTTGGCGTGAAAATGATATGCAATATAATGCTCTCGAAACTGTTTACGAACTTTTAGAAAAAATTCGTATAAAAGGTAGACATGATCTGATGCCAACTATCAGATATCTAACCACTTCTGACCATTTTTACTATATGTGCACCAAGTATTTTCAAGATGGTGATGTCCATAAATATTTTTCACCATATGATTCTCCTGAGCAAGCATATATATATTTTATCAATGTGTTAGCCGATTTAGAAGAAGAGCTTATGTAGGACATTTAGCCTTCACATAAAAAAAATAATTCGGAGGAATAAATAAATGATTAAAGATCATAATTTAGTGAATATCCATGTAAAACCAAGGATACCAGACAGTTTATCCCACTTACTTGAGCTTGCCTACAATGTGTGGACTACATGGGACAAAGATGCTTACGACCTTTTTAGTCGTATCGACCCAGTTTTATATAGAAAATGCGGGCATAATCCAGTTAAGCTCCTTGCAACTATTTCCAATGCAAGATTAGAAGAATTGTCCAAAGATTCTGGCTTTCTTTTTGAGCTTCGCAATGTTTACTCAGATTTTTCTGATTATGTAAATTTTCAAGACACTGACTATGTTTACAACGATGAAAGATGGACTGTAAACCACAAAAAAAAATGTGCTTATCTGTGTATGGAATATGGATTACACGAATCTATTCCTATATATTCAGGTGGTTTGGGGATTCTTGCAGGTGACTATCTAAAAGCTGCTTCTGATCAGACCATACCTATGACTGCTTTTGGGCTTTTATATAAATATGGCTATTTTGGGCAAAAAATAAAACCTGATGGGATGCAAGAAGAATGCTACAATGTCATTGACTGGGAAACTATTCCTGTTACTGTAGTCAAAGACAAAGAAGGCAAGGACATGATTTTATCTATCAACATTGAAAAACAACAAGTCTTCTTAAAAATATGGAAAATAAATGTAGGTAAAATAGAATTATACTTACTTGACAGCGATATTGACCCAAATCCTCCTCATATAAAGAATATCACACATCTTCTATATGAAGCAGATAGAGAAAAAAGAGTTTTGCAAGAAATCATCCTCGCTTATGGTTCGATGAAATTGATGGATGAGATTAATTTCAAACCTGTAATATATCACCTTAATGAAGGTCATTCGGCTTTTATTATCATTGAGTTGTTAAGAAAATTTATCAAAGAACAGGGTTATTCTTTTGAAGAGGCAACAGAATTGATAAAATCAAGTACCATCTTTACTACTCATACCCCTGTAGTGGCTGGAAATGAGAATTTTGACAAAAAACTAGTTGAGAAATACATGAAATCCAAGATATTGGAATCTGGTATTACTTTGGATAAATTTAATGAAATAGCTTCAATAGAAGGTGATAACAACAATTATTGGTTACCTGCTTTAGCAATCAGATTTTCAAAGTATATAAATGGTGTTTCTATGCTTCATGCCCATGTTTCAAGAGATATGTGGCGAAGTATTTACCCCAACCTTTTCCAAAGCGAAATTCCTATCACTCATATCACCAATGGAGTCCATTTACAGACTTGGCTCAGTAAACAACTAACCATTCTTTTCAATAGATATATAGGTCCAGAATATCTTTACAATGCAAAGAAAAAATCAATTTGGGACAATGTTTTTTCTATCCCGGACTCAGAAATCTGGGAAGCTCATGTCCAAAGAAAAGAACAGATGATTACCTTTATCAGACAAAGATTACAAAGACTCGAACAAGAAAAAGGCATCATATCGACTGATACAGATAAAAAAAGAATTCTAAATAGAAGAAATCTAACTATTGGATTTGCACGCAGATTTGCGACTTACAAGAGATCAAATCTCCTTTTAAGCAATCCTCAAAGGTTAATCAATATCTTAAAAAATGAAGATAGACCTGTTCAATTTATCTTTGCCGGTAAAGCACATCCAGCAGATTTAGAAGGTAAAAAGCTTATCATGAACATCATTAAATTTGCTAGAGAAAACGACCTTGAAGACAGATTTCTTTTTGTTGAAGACTATGATATGAATGTTGCTAGAAATATAGTTCAAGGTTGCGATGTTTGGCTTAATACACCCATAAAACCAATGGAAGCTAGCGGAACTTCTGGAATGAAAGCAGGCATCAATGGTGTTTTAAATATGTCTATTTTAGATGGTTGGTGGCCAGAATGTTTCGATAAAACAAACGGTTGGGCTATCAATGCTGCTGATTTTTATACTGACCATAATACTGCTCAAAATATGGAAGCTGAACAAATCTATGACCTCATTGAAAATCATATAGCACCGCTATTTTATGATAGAGATAGCACAAATGTTCCAAATAACTGGATACAAATGATGAAAAGCTCTATTTATTCAGTGGGAATGGGGTTCAATATGCACAGAATGCTTGATGAATATGTAAATAAATTCTATTTACCTGCTCTCCGTGATGTCGATATATTAACCGCAAATAAAAACTCTGAACTAAAGAAAATCATCGAAACACAAAAAATAGTCGCTTCTTTCTGGGATAAAATAAAATTAAAAGATTTTTACTTGAAATTCCCTGATGCAGAAACAATAATATCTGGTGATATAGTCAATGTGGAAGCGTATCTTTTTCTGGATTCAGCTCCCAAAGAATTATTCACAGTAGAATTGTTTTATCAATACGACGACGAAGACTATTTTGAGACAATCCCTCTTAAGTTTGTCGAAAAATATGATGATAATGTGGCAAAATATGAAGGAGAATTCAATATCAAAAGCTCTGGTTCTCAAAATCTGAATGTCAGACTAAAACCTAGCTTTACTTCAGAAGTCTACAAAGAATGTAAATTTATTAAATGGAAGCTATAGAGAGAGATAGCCCCCCCCTCTATCGTAGTGTCTTATGTAATAAATGCCTTTCATAGGGGGGGCAATGCTAACAAATTAATGAGGCAGTCGAATAATAAGTATTCCTTATCATTTTGAGTGAAACGAAGTATCTGTAACTCTATATTTTTCAAAGGAGATGTATATTATTCCCATAGTAAAAAAACAGAACCCCCAATTCTATAAATATAATATATCTATTGAAAATGGGGGATTTCTGTTATCAAAATGTATTAACTAACTATTACAGTAACCCATCTCTTTTTAACATAGCATCAGGGTCCGGTTTTCTACCTCTGAATTTAACATACAAGTCCATTGGATTTGCTGTATTTCCTTTAGAAAGTATGTTTTCTCTAAAAGACCTCGCTGTTTCTGGGTTGAAAATACCTTCTTCTTGAAATTTTCCGTAAGCGTCAGCGTCTAGGACTTCAGCCCATTTATAGGAATAGTATCCAGCAGAATAACCACCAGCAAAGATATGTGCAAAAGCAGTTGAGGTGCAAGCAGTTTCTATTTTTGGGAAAAGTCGAAGTTTTTCTATTGCTTCAGATTCATAATCCTTCACATTCGATATTTCATCTGGAGCAGAAAAATACCAAGCCATATCAAGTAATCCAAAACTTAATTGACGGATATTAAAATTTCCTTTATTGAAGTTTTCAGCTGCTTTTACTTTCTTTATCAATTCCTCTGGCATTACATCACCAGTTTTATAATGATGAGCAAACATATCGAGAGTATCTTTTTCAAGAACCCAATTTTCCATGATTTGCGATGGCAATTCAACAAAATCCCAAAGAGTATTGGGACTTGCTAAACTGGTATATGTACAGTTCGAAAGCAAACCATGTAGGGCGTGACCAAACTCATGAAACAAAGTAGTTACATCATTTAGAGAGAGCAATGAGGGTGTATCGGCAGTAGAAGGGTTGAAATTACCGACGATAGTAATGTGTGGTCTTTCGATTTTGCCTTTATACATACCTTGTATCTTGAAAGCATTCATCCATGCACCACCATTTTTGGTTTCACGCGGGAAAAGATCAAAATAGAGTAGACCTACAAAGTTTTGAGAGTTATCTCCACCTTTTAAGGGAGGATTATTTTTATTATCAAACACTTCATAAACCTTTACATCGTTGTGATATAATGGAATTTCTTTATTTTCAACAAAATTCAATCCGTATAACCTTTCTGCTACTTTGAAAATCCCCTGGATACAGTTTTCTGCTTGAAAGTATGGTTTTAATTCATCTGTATCAAAACCAAAGGTTTCTTTTTTTAGTTTTTCACTATAATATGCGTAATCCCAAGGCATGAAATCTTCTATTCCATCAAGCTTTTTAGCATAATCGATGAGAATTTCTAATTCTTCTTTTGCTTTTGGCATAGCTATTTTATAGATTCTGTCCAAAAATTGATTTACTGTATCAGGAGTTTCAGCCATTCTATCTTCTAGGACATAGTCAGCATGAGTTTTATATCCAAGTAGATTTGCTCTTTTTTGTCTCAATTTTACCTGTTTTAACACTATTTCTTGGTTATCATTTTCATCTTTGAAAGAACGAGAATTAAATGCAAGGTTTATTTTCTTTCTCAATTCTCTATTTTTGGCATAAGTCATGACAGGAATCAAACTTGGTGCCTGTAGATTGAAAAGCCAACCACTTTCGTGATTTTTTTGTTTTGCTCTAAACTCAGCTGCTTTTAGGTCGTTTTCTGAGAGTCCTTCTACTTCACTGGCATCAGTTGTATGATAGGAAAAAGCGTTGGTAGAATTTAAAAGATTTTTTGAAAATTGAGGAGATAGAACAGACATTTGATTGTTTATTTCGAGTAGTTCTTTTTTTTTCTCAGAGTCTAATAAAGCTCCATTTCTGACAAAACTTTTATAACTTCTTTCGAGAAGCCTTTTTTGCTCATCATCTAAATTTTCATTGTTCATATTTTCATAAACAGACTTTACTCTGTCGAAAATAATTTCATCTGTGCTTATTTCGCTGTTATACTGGGAGAGCATAGGAGATATTTTCTCAGCTAAGGTCTTGAACTCATTGTTTGATTCTGCACCCAAGAGATAAAAATAAACTCGAACTGGACAATCCAGCTCATGACTTGCTTCTCCAATAGCTACTATTGTGTTTTGAAAATTTGGTTTTTCAGGATTTTCTTTAATCTTTTTTATTTTTTCTCTGGCTATTTCAAGACCTTTTTCGATTGCTGGCATATAATGCTCAAGCTTTATCAAATCAAATGGAACTGCTCCATACTTTGTCTTCCAATCGGTAAAAAAAGGATTGTTCATTTAGCTATCCTTATCTCTTATTTTATTTCGAGAAGCTCGACTTCGAATACCAAATCCGTATTAGGTGCAATAATGCCCCCTGCTCCTCTTTCACCATAAGCAAGCGCACTAGGGATGTTCAAAATACGCTTTTCGCCTATTTTCATACCTTCGACTCCTATATCCCAGCCTCTGATTACCATACCAGCTCCGAGTCTGAATTCAAAAGGTTGTCCTCTTTCTACAGAACTATCGAAAACGCGACCATCCATAAATGTCCCTGTATAGTGGACTACTACGGTATTGCCGCTTGCTGCAACGGCTCCAGTGCCTTCAGTGACGATTTCATAACTTAATCCGTTATCCATTGTTACCATCCTTTCATTTTGGATTTCTTCTGCAGTCACTACCGTGAAAGCTGCAAGGAATAGTGTCAATACTATGATTGAGACTATTGTTTTTGACCATGTTTTAAACATAATGTCCTCCATTTATTTTTTATTAATTTCATATTTATTTGTAAAATTATATAAATTCAAACTGTTTTAAACTCTTATACAAAAGTGTTAAGATCACAGTCACCAAAAATACTGTAGGAACGGCTAATAACATACCAATCAATCCAAACGATATACCACCAGCTACAATGGAAAGTATGACCAATACGGGGTGAATATTGGTATTTTTGCCCATAACTAAAGGATAAACAAAGGCATTATCTATTAATTGAACTCCCCACATTCCAAGTATTGTCCAGAGCAATAAAGTTGTCGATCCACCAGTAAGAATTACAGTCAAACCTCCTAACAATATGCCCATCAGAGGTCCCAAGTAAGGTATGACATTTGTTACTCCTGCAAAAAAACCAATAAATATTCCAAAAGGGACGCCCAATGCGGTCAGCACTATCATTGCCATTATACCTACTATAGAACATTCTATGAACAAGGCTCTGAGATAGATACCTATAGTACCTTTTATCTTATCTATAATGATGACAGAAATTTCAAAATATTTATTGGGAATAAAAGAATAAATCTTTTTCTTTAAAAAAACTTTATCTTTCAATATAAAAAATCCTAAGATTGGTACAGCAAATAAGTATCCAAATATTCTGAACACATTTCCAGAATATGCCAACAACATGTCTGGTATCCTGCTCAATAAATCATTTGATTTTTCAAAAAATCCATCACGAATACTTTCAAAATCTATGAAAGGGAATAAATTCTGAATATTATTAATAATCGTTTGTAAATTGGCGAGATATGGTAAAGTAGCGACATCTGGGTTCTCTTGATTGATGAAATTTATATATATCTGAGCAAAACTCTTTATTTGCCTTACCAATACAGGCATGAGAACAGTTCCGAGCATGAACAAACTGAAAAAAAATATTAAATAAAATATTAATACTGCTAGAGTTCGGGGTACTCCAAGTTGTTCTATTGAGTTTACAAGCGGATTTACAAGAAAAACAAAAAGCAATGAAAGTATGAAATGAACCATGACATTCTTGTAAAAAAATGTACCAAATCCTATTGCTGCAAACAAAAGAATATAATAACTAAACTTTAAAACTTTATTATTTTGTTTCATGCTGCTTTATTACACTAAATACATGCAAAAGATCATTTGATATAGCTTTTCCTAAGTTATATAGTAGCTTTATCCCTGTCCCAGGCTGATTTTTTACAAATTGAATAAATTCTGTTTTATTAATAGCTATCAACTCAGCATTATCTAAAGCATAAGCAGAAGATATTCTATTTGATTCTAAGAAAATGCCTATTTCTCCAAAATGTTTTTTAGCTTCTAAATCACTGATAGTTATTTCTTCATATGGTAAATTTACATGAAGTCTTACTCTACCAGATTTAATAATATACATAAGAGCATTGGGATGATTTTCTTTGAAGATAGTTTCACCTTTTTTATAGCTCTTATGAATAAAAATGTCATTGATTTTTGTAAGTTCATTATTTGTTAAATTTTGTAAAATGTCTATGCTTCGGTAAAAATTATAGTCTATAACATCTAGTTCCTTATTGTATCGAAACATGGTTTTAATTTTTTTAAAAAACATATATCCTCTTTATTTTTTACTTAATCAACATTGAGTTTTTTATCATTTTTTGTTCTTTTTATACTCATTTAAAATATAGCTTACTATGTCAAATCTCTATATAAATTCAGAAAATAGTTCCTTTTTTGCCATTCAATCAAAACTCTTTGAGGCAAAAAAAATAAATAGTCTGATTTTGTCAATAACTTTTTAAAAACTCATTTTAAAAACTCATAAACCAGTAATTTTTAAAACCTTCTCTAATTTTAAATTATCCCATCTTCATAATAAATATCAGTACTTTCCTTAATGAATTGATTTGGATAATTTCCTATTAATTGGGATATTAAATGGAATATCGTATCATCTATCCCCTGCATGTATCCTGCATGTTACCTGCATGTTACCTGCAGAAACCTAAAAAAAAACATAAAAAGTATTAAAAGTAGAAAAAAATGAGAAAAAACAAAAAAACTTGAACCAACCTTTCAAATGTGTTAAAAGAATAGATTATCATTAAATAAAAATAGTTTGATCTCTTTTGGGACCAACAGAAATAATTTTTATTGGAATCATTAATAGCTCTTCAATCTTTTTTACATAAAGTTTCGCATTTTCAGGTAAATCATCAAATGATTTACGGTTTGCAATGTCTTCTTTCCAACCAGGCAGCTCAATAAAATTAGGTTTAATATAGTTTAGCATAGAGCTATCAGCTGGGAAATGCTCTAAAATGTTTTTATTTTCATCTGTATAGCTTATACAAATTTTTATGATATCTATACCAGAAAGCACATCAAGTAAGGTCAAAGCCGCTACATCAATCCCATTTATCATAGTAGAATACCTTGCTGAAACAGCGTCAAACCATCCGCATCTTCTAGGTCTTCCGGTAGTAGAACCAAACTCATTTCCTTGTAATTGTATTTTTGAACCAATCTCATCAAATAACTCTGTAGGGAAAGGACCTTCTCCAACTCTAGTGAAATAGCTTTTATAAACGCCAATAACTTCATCAATTTTTTTTGGAGAAAACCCTACAGAAGAAGCTATTCCCCCAGCAATTGTATGAGAAGAAGTCACATAAGGATAAGTCCCAAAATATACATCGAGTAAAGAACCTTGGGCGCCTTCAAAGAGTATTTTTTTATTTTTTTTGATATATTCATCAATTTTATAGGGTAGATTGACAAAACTCCATTTCATTCTATTTCCAAAATCAGCTAAATCGTCAACTAATATCCCTAGATCATTTTTTGATATATCAAATCCATGAAAATGGCTGATATATTCAATTTTGTTTCTTAATATATCTTTGCTATGCAAATCATATATTTTTACAGCGATTCTGCTTACAGAATCAGCATAAGCAGGTCCAATTCCACGTCGAGTTGTCCCTATCATTTTATCCTTTGACAATCCTTCATTTTTTTCATCAAGCACTTTATGTATTGGGAGTACTAAAGAAACTCTTTCATCAATAAAGAACCTACCATTAAAGGTAATAGATTGCTCTTGTAAAGCTTTCATTTCAACATCAAGTTGAAAAGGATCAATAACAACTCCTGATGCCAAAATGCAGACTTGTTTTTCATGAAATATTCCGCTGGGTATTAGATGAAAAACAAATTTATTATCATCATACAATATAGTGTGTCCTGCGTTGCTACCGCCTTGAAAACGAATCACTACATCCACATCAGATGCAAGCACATCAACAATCTTTGCTTTCCCTTCATCTCCATATAGGCAACCGAGAACTGCTTTTATGCTCATGTTGAACTCCTATTAAGTTATATTTTCTATTAATTTATCATAAATAAATCACTTAAAATGGCGCTCCCGAGCCGATTCGAACGGCTGACCTTTTCCTTCGGAGGGACCTATTCTATCCATCTGAACTACGGGAGCGATATTCATTTTTTCAATAGTTATTTTAAATTAACATTATAAAAAAGGATGTTTTTTAATAAACTCATGCACCCATTCTATTGCTCCCTCAAAATCACTATGCAAAAACAATTTATCTCGGATTTCTTCAAGAGCATCTTGGGTTGCTTGTTTCCATTTTTTTTCTTTTATTTTATCAAGGATAGAAAAAGCTGTAGTATCGTCGTATTCCTCACAAGCAGCAATAAAATGATTAAGTTGATTGTTTAAAAAGACTTCATCTTCATTGATATTTTCATCTGAAGCTATGCTGTAAATCTTATTTTCATCCATAGATGTATCTGATATATTTTTTAATTCGTTAACAAGTTTTTCCAAAGTATTAATGAAACTATTTGTATTGGTATCAATATACATAATATCACCTGTAAGACCAGCATTTTCTAACTCACCAGCTACTACTGACATCTCTTTTTTCCCAAGGTATGCCAAAGCTGATTTCATAGCATGAACAGTTGTTGTAAATAGTTTTATGTCTCTTACCTTAATAGTGTGCCTTAGAGTATTAACTGAATCCTCTATATCTTTTTTAAATACTTCCAATAGCTTAGGATTTATATCAAAATTCTGTAAATTAACCTTATCAATGGTTGTATGATCTATTTTTTCTCTTTTATCTTTTGGAATCCATCGAACCAGCATTTCGTCTAATTTTGCAATATCAATAGGTTTTGCGAGAAAATCGTTGAATCCCTTTTCTAAAAATATCTCCCTCATTCCAGAAACGGCATTTGCTGTGAGAGCAATAATCGGTATCTGAGATTTTGTAGGGTATTCAATTTTTTGCTCTGCTTCCCATTCTCTGATGAGTTGCATTGCCTCTATTCCGTCCATTTCTGGCATCATATGGTCCATAAAAACTATGTCGTACTGATTATGTTCAACCATTTCTATACCTGCTGCACCACTTTGACAGCTGTCTATAGAAGCTTGGTATGGAGCTAATAAACCTTCAACCACTTTGAGATTTGTAGCGTTGTCATCTACTACCAAAATCTTAATTTTGGGAATAATAAACCTAACAGTATTTAATGCTGATTTATCGCTATAAAAATCTTGTTTATCTGAAATTCCATTTAATGTGTTAGCTATGGAAAGTGACTGCACTGGTAAAGATACAAAGCTCACATTGGGGATATAAGCTTCTGTCCCCCATTCTATCATCAATGCTAAGGGTGTATTTTTGTTCATTGGAAGTTCAGAATTTTCCAAAATCGTTTTAATAGTTTCATAAAGACCATAACCCGTAAAGATATAATACCATTGATTATTATTTAAAGCATCTATAAATTCTTCTGTGTTTGTGACCATTGTGAAAGGAACAGAGAGATTTTTCAATGACCAACATAAAGAATTTGCATAGACCAGTCGCCTATCATAAACCAAAACTTTTTTATTTTCGGGGTCATCTACTGCTGCAAAAGATACATCTGATTCTATTTTTTGTGGTATAGTTATCGTAAAGGTGCTACCAACGCCATATTCGCTGTTTACCTCAATAGCACCACCCATTTTTACAGTCAATTCTTTTGTGATAGCTAAACCCAATCCAGTGCCTTCCATGACCCTATTTTTTTTTGAATTTACTTGCATAAAATTTGAAAATAGATTTATTTGATCTTCTGGTTTGATACCTAGTCCACTATCACTGACAGCTATTTTTAGCCAAATAGTTTGATCTTTTCTTGTGTCACTGGTGATAGTCATACTGATATGACCTTTATCAGTAAATTTTGCTGCATTAGACAATAGGTTCAAAATTATCTGGCGTATCCTTACTTCATCGCCGATTAGATTGTTAGGAATACTTCCATCGATATTAGTAAAAAATCGAACAGGTTTTTCTATAAGCCTCATCCGTATAATATTTACTGTGTCATTTACGAGCGATGAGAGCATGTATAAAGCTGGCACTATTTCCAGTTTACCTGCCTCTATTTTTGATAAATCTAAAATATCATTGATGATAGAAAGCAAATTTGATGAGGCGCGTTTAATGTCCTGAACTTCTGCTCTAGCATCATCAGAAAGACCTCTTCGCAACAATAATTCAGACATACCTGAGATGGCATTCATAGGAGTTCTTATTTCATGTGACATTGTAGCTAAAAATGACGATTTTGCAATATTTGCTGCTTCTGCTTCTTGAAGAGCTATACTTAATTCTTGGCGAGAATTTTCTAGTTCCTGTGTCCTTTGGATCACTTGTATATCAAGTCTTTTGTTTATATTTCGATTTCTTGAGTATAAAAAAATTAAAAGAATAATGATAATCAAAAACATTAAAATGGTTCCAATCAACCAAGGTCTTTGCGATTCAACTATTTTTGACCGATAATCAAAAGTTTTCCTCATCCATTGTTCTGATATATTGTTTGTGTCGATAATATCAAGTGCTTTATTAATGATTGAACACAATATTTCTTGGTCTTTATTGAACCCATATGACGAATACATGCTGTAGTCAAAGATTATATTTGCTTTAAATCCGGGTCTTTCTAAAAAATTTGATACAGTTAGTAAAGCACGCATACTGGTCATTAATAAATCAATATCCTCATTTTCTAAAGCATCAAAAGCATCATTGTCTGTCCCAAATTCTATCAAATGCGGATGGTCTGGAAACCAAGTACGAAATAAATTGGCATGCGCAGTATCTTTTTTTACACCTACCTTCATTTGAGCAATCCTATGAATCCGAATATTGGGTTTTGATTCTACAGACATAGCTATATAACTGTTTTTAAACATATTATGCTGGGGCCATAAAAACCTACCTTCCCTTGTGGGATTCCAAAGAAGTTCAGAAATCATATCCCCTTCACCGTTTTCCAATCTCGATATAAGCTCAGTAAAATTTGTCCCTGGTTCGTTTATTATTTCATAATTCAAACCTGTTAGCTCTGCTATTTCATTTAAGACTTCTATCGCAATTCCTTGCCATTCGCGATCATTTTTATTATAAAAACTTATTGGATATGTATCAAATTCAGCTAAATAAGCGATGGTTCTGTTTTCTAATAAATATTCAAGTTCAGCTTCGGTTAGACTTTGGATAAACTTTTGACGATGATAGTCGTCAATACCTTGCTCATAAAGATCGCGTAGATGGTTGTTTGCTCCATGTCTCAGAGCTTTATTGACAACATTTATGATGTGTCTATATTTTTGATTTTGTGTTGTGAGCGATAGTGGTTCATAGATCAAGGGAAAAAAATCTTCGGTAACTACATCTTTCATTTCTTCAATAGCCGCTTCTACATCAATAAAGGCATCGATGATGCCGTTAGTCAGCAAATCATAAACCACACTATATTCATCAATAAATATTGGTTCAAATAAAACTGCTGTCTCAATTAATTTATTCATTGCAGCATCTGCTGTAGTAGAACCTTCTAAAAAAGCGAGCTTCAGAGGTCTAGTTCTTGATATTTCAGAACGAGACGGACTACCGGGCAATCTAAAATATTTAACTGGTAATTCTGTAATAGAGGAAGAAAATATAAATCCAAGCTCCCTTTCGCGTTCATCCGTAGCGGTCAAATCACCAGTAAAATCAGTTTTAAGGACAGGAAAAAGCTCGTTCCAATCTGAAAACTCTGGTATAAATTCTATACCAAATATTTGAGTCAACCATTCACAAAGAAGAGCTGAAAAACCTCTTATTTCTCCATTTTCATTTTGAAAAGCCAGAATACTTGGTAAAGCTCCATAACTGAACGAATGATATTCATTTCGAAGCTCCTCGATAGCCTCAATCTCTTCATCTGTAATCCCGTATATATCCCTATATGTCCAGTTTTCTGGATTGTAATCATTGATTGTCGGTTTTTCAACACAACCAAATAATATCGATAATATTAAACAAAAAAGGCTAATATATTTAAGTTTATTTTTTCCCATCTTAATTTCCTATTATGTAAGCTCTGATTTAATATAAATTTTGTATTTATATATATCCTCACAAGTATAAACGAAAAATTTTAAATCATCAGATTTGTCAACACTTTTATAAAAAAATCGATTTCGATAACGAATTTAATTTCGATAAATTTTTACAATCGTCAACACAAAATGTTTTATCTCCTATAAAGACGCCCTTTAAATGATTTTCTATTAACAAAAAGTTGAACAGAAAAATGAGATAAAAAAAGTGATAAAACTAAAACTATTTTTTACACTAATTCGATAAAATATCTTACTTTATCAATTACAAATCTACTTTCCACAAATTTTTTTGCAATCTTAATATCATCATACATTATTCTATCTTTTTCAAGAGTTTTTACTTTATTTCTAAAATCTTTTAAAACAGCCATCAGTGCTTGTGAAGACTCAATTGATGGGTTTCCAGCTATTGAGTTTTGTCTCATCTCTATAGCTTGGCAAGCAGACATTAGCTCTATGCCTAAAACATAAGCAGTATTTTCAATTATATTTCTTGCTTTAACAGCTCCAATAGTTCCCATACTGACATGGTCTTCTTGGTTTGCAGAAGTTGGTATAGAATCTACTGAGGAAGGGTGAGAAAGGACTTTATTCTCAGATACTAGTGAAGATGCAGTAAATTGTGCAATCATCAGACCAGAATCAATACCCGGTCTTGAAGCCAGAAAAGGACTTAGACCCCTATTTAAAGCAGGATTGTAAAGCTGTTCTATCCTTCTTTCTGAGATATTTGCAAGTTCAGAGACGCAGATTCCGAGTAGATCAGAAACAAAAGCAATAGGTTCACCGTGAAAATTACCACCAGACAATACTTTATCTTGGTCAGGAAAAATGAGTGGATTGTCTGTAGCAGAGTTAATTTCAATTTCAAGGACATTGCGTATGTGTCGAAGGTTTTGTCTAGTAGCACCATGGACTTGTGGGGTACAACGCAGACTATAGGCATCCTGTACATTTGAACAATTTAGATGTGAATCTCGAAGAGAGCTGTTTTTTAATAAGTTTCTGAGATTTTGGGCAGATTCTTTTTGGCCTGGATGTGGTCTTACACTATGTATAAGCTCATCAAAGGCAGTAGGGGTTCCTAGTAAAGCATCGACAGTCATTGCAGCTGTAATATCGGCTGTTTGACAGAGAATTTCTGCTCTTAATAGCGATAAACAAGCTATCGCAGTCATAACTTGAGTGCCGTTGTTAAGTGCTAATCCCTCTTTAGCAGCCAGTCGGACTGGTTTCAACCCTGCTCGTTTCATTGCTTCAGCACCAGAGATAATTTCTCCTTTGTATTCAGCTTCTCCAAAACCTAATAACACAAGAGCTAGATGAGATAAAGGTGCCAGATCACCACTAGAACCTACAGAGCCTTTTTCTGGGATGCAAGGATGGATTTCAGCGTTGAGCATGTCTATCAAGGTTTCTAATGTTGATAATCTGATTCCTGAATGCCCTTTAGCAAGAACATTGATTCTTAATAACTGAATTGCTCTGACTTCATTTATAGGTAAAAAACTACCTACACCTGTTGCGTGACTTAAAATCAAATTTTCTTGTAGTTCTTCAATATCTTTAGTGTCAATTACAATATTTGCAAATTTACCAAAACCAGTTGTTATACCATAAACTATCCTGTTTTCAGAAACTATTTTATCTACATAAGCACGGCATTTATTTACATTTTTTTTAGCCTCTTCAGTCATAGCTATTTTCTTGAAATTTATAGCTACTTCGTGTATCTGATCTAATGTCAATGAATTTCCATCGATTAAAATTTGATCACTCATAATTTACTCCAAAATCTTTTGCTGTCATTTTTTGTATAATCCACTTTTTGTCAATCTAAATTTTATAAACACAATCTATATATGCTATCCTAAACAAGCTATGTAAAAAATATTACCAGTCATTTATAAATCCTGTTTTTATTTCAACATTTCAATCACTAAGCTGGTGACCAGCACCTTTTCCTCAGCCATAGAAAGTTTAGCTCTACAATCGCATAAATAAAGATGTTTTAAGGCGTAAGCTATCTTTGCTTGATTGAAATTGTTTAAATAATTTAAATTTTTAGTTTTGATAAATTGGTGTATATTTCCCATATATTTTGACATCAGCTCTGAATTTGATACTCCTTGCCTTCTTAGAGCATCCCATTTCCATAAATTAAAAAAGAAAGTAGTCAATATACTATTTACCATGATGATACTTTCTCCGTTGTCTATCATATTTTCAGCTATGATCAGAGCTTTATTTTTTTGTCTGAGTCCTATTGCTTCTTGCAAATCAAAAACAGTGTATGTTTTAGAATTAACCGTGCAATTCTTTACATCATCAAGACTAATTTTCCGATTGTTACCAATATATAGTTCTAGTTTTTTCATTTCATTGAAGGCTATAAATGTATCTGGTTCAACTATTGTCGTAAAAAATTGCTTTGCATCATCATCCATATAGATTGGATTGTCTTTTAAATAAATGTTTAACCATTTTATTAAATCTGTAGTATATTTCATTTCAGTAGTTTCGATATGTAAGCAATTGGCTATTATTGTTTTGCATGCCCCAATCCTCGTGTCAAGTTTATCTGAAACTATTATCAGTTTTGCCGATGGATTGGGATTTTCAGTATATTTTGCAATTTTTTCCATAGATTTTTTTTCAAGTTCTTCAAAATATTTTAAAGAAATTATTTTTTCTGATAAATCAAAAGAAATGATGTTTAAAGTATCTAAAACTGCACTTATAGCTTTTTCTGTGTTATACTCGTGACCATAAAAAAGAAAAGTATTCAAACCATCGTTTGCATTATTTCCCATTGGATTTAGAGAAACTTTAGGGAGTAATAAATCCATAATATACTTGAAACATCTATCTTTTTGAAATGCATCTGGACCATGAATAAAAATACATTTTGCTTGTAAAATTTCATTTGTAAAATGTTGAATATTATCTGATGTGATTTTTTGTGTGTCTATCTTTTTTTCTTTCATAATAATTCCAATTAATTGCCCAATAATATCACTAATGAAAAGATTAATGCAGCTCCCCAACAGTAATATGAGAAATAATGCAATTTTGCTTTTATTATTAGCTTTATCAACCAGTTAATAACAAGAAAACCAGAAATAAATGCTGCAATAAATCCTATTAGACTATTAACTATCATTGAACTATCAAGGCTCATTAGATTCTTAAAATCTGCTATATTAGCTCCTAAAATAGCTGGGATGGACAATAAAAAGGAAAAGGTAGCCGCAGATTTTCTATCCATTCCACTAAGCAAAGCAAAAGTAATTGTTGTTCCAGAACGAGAAATTCCTGGCGTGATAGCCAATGCCTGTCCCAAACCGATGAACATTGCTTTTTTAAGGTTCAATTCCCCAGACTTTGGTTGAAATATTGACTTTTTTGATTGAATAAGGTTTGATGATTTTTCTTGAGCATTATAATCTGTTGAAGGAGGAATAATTTTTATCTTATCTGAAAAAAATAAGATAAAGCCTGTCATCGCAATCATACAAGCCGCAAATAAGGGTTTTTCAAACATGTTCTCAAACATATCTTTGAATAGAAACCCCAATACACCTGTTACACCTGATGCCACTAGCAACCATAGAACTGTTTTTCTATTATTTCTTGTTTTGTCAATAGAATTAATATCAATATTTTTATAAGTTATCACTGACTTAATCAAATCTTTCAAGTCTTTTCTAAAATAGATAAAAACGGCTATCAAAGACCCTAAATGAACAAAAACTTCAAAGGTCAATCCGGGCATCTCAACATTTAATAAATATTTGAACAATACCAAATGCCCAGAAGATGATATTGGTATAAATTCTGTCAACCCCTGCACTATACCTAAAATCAATGATTTAAATATTTCCATTTTCTTTTTACCACCTTTATTTTATTGTAGGGTACAGATTTATTCATGCTAATACGATTAAAAATCCATTTCAAACAAATCATAATTATTTCAATTTAAATCAGATACCCTTACTATCTGATAACCACTTTCATTAGCAACATTAATTAATTTCTGGATAAAGATATATGTATCGTCGTCAGGATTTTGCAGCGTAACTATCATTGGATCCATACCTACTCTTCTTAAATCGTTCGTTAATCTTTGATTGTTCGTGTCATTAATATAATCTTTTGGATTAAATATGATTGATCTTTCAAAAGAAGTCAACATCATTTGTTGAGCCAAACTAAATGCTATAGAGGTCTCAATAGCTTTATCATCTATAAAATACATTTCTCTATCTCTTATATAATTCAAAATGATTGGCATTATTCTCCTATCCGTGGTAATAAGACCACCTCTATGAGTGATAGTTCCTCTAGCACCTGGTAATAAAGAAAAGTATTGATCCAGCTTTCGTATCACCTCGTTATCTCTAAAATGACCAAATATGGCATAATCAGGTGATTGTATTATAGGGTGACCTATGTCTTCCATTGGTATCTCAATCAAAGCCTCAAAATTGTTGTTTACTAACTGTTGGATATTCATTCGGGATGTTCTATTTATGGGCAAAATCGAAAAACATATATTTTTATCCAGCTGAATCCATCTTTCAAGATCATTTTGATTTAAATTTCCAAAACCTTTAATTATGATTGCCATTCTTGGTCTGATAGCAGGGTATGCTCCTGTTCTATCGTAAGATATTCTAAAACTATAAATTATTTCATCAGGTGCAACAAAGGTCAATACTTGCATATTTTGATTTGCTGATTCGATACCACTAATTTGAGTCCAGCCTAATGATGTTAAATATGTTGTCAACCGAAAATTTGTATAGTTTAAATCAACAGCAGCAAAATTAACAGGTAATTGAATTTCAACTTGCCCAGCTCTATTCGTTGATCTCATAAGTCTTGGTAATACACCAAAAATTTCTGCAAAAAAAGATATTTGTTCACGAGAAGACATCCCAGTAGCTTCAGATTCGACTTGATGTGTTCTATTGGAATCTCTATCGCTATTAGTTGTATCGGAAGGGGAGTTCTCTTCAGAGTAACTATCAATATTATTTATTTCCCTCGAATTTCTTCGATTTCTTCTTTGTCGACGCGGCAAATTCGCATCGATAATATTACTATCCTCAATATTATCTACAATTGGAATCAAAACATCAATATCGTCTTCTACAGCTATTTTTCCAAAGTCAATATTTCTGCTAGCTATGTATATAAAAAGAGACAAGATAACAAAAGAAAAGACCATTACTAAAAATAATCTACCTTTGTTTTTCTTGTTTACTTCCCTTTTTCTTGTTCTTGAAAAATCAATTTTTCTCGCCATATTATATTCCTTGTAACCAATTTTTTAGGTATAGTTTTTTTGTCAAGTTAGAATGTATTTTTATTATCGAAATTTTTGTTGACAAAAATCATATATTAAATTTTGTGGTTTATAGCATTTCGAATGAATGCCAAATAAATATATTTGGAGGTAAAAACATGAGTTTTAAATTGAAGAAAACAAGTGTTTTTTTGATGATGACCATTTCAATCATTGTCTTTTTTAGTTGCTCTGAAAATAGTATCACAGAGCCAGATATTAATCCTCACGATCCTGGCTTAGAATTTTTCAGTATAGAAGAGTTTAGGATATTTGTGCAAAAACATGATTTTATGATCACTTTTCTACATGATTTCCTTAGAAGAAATGTTTGGTATCTTGAAGTTGACTATGTTGATTTCAGAGATGATCTTCCTTTTGTTGATTTGACGATAAACGAACAGGAGATAAACGCTTATGTCCATAATTGTCGATGTACATGGCTTTATAGCTTTTTAGAGTTAATAGGCTCTGATTTAAAACATGGTCAAGAAATTTCAATGAATATGACAACAGAAAAAGGTACAACTTCCATGAATATAGTGTTGCCCGATAAACCTCTTATTCAGGAATTACCTAAAAATTTAAACCCTGAGGATGATTTTTTTATAGAATGGGAACTATCTCATGATTCAGATGTTCAAATTCTGTCAGTTGTCGTTGAATACCTTACCCATAATGCTAACTATAGAAAAATAATAAAGGGTGATATACGCTCATATACAGTCCCAGCAAATACTTTTCCTGAAGGAAAGCCTTCTTCTTATAGAGTTTACATAGAAAATTATTCTTTAATGAGCATTAACAATGATTTAATAATTGGGTATGCAAACACTGTGGAGGATAGCAACTTAACCCCTTAAAAACTCTATGAGTTAGAAATATTATGTTCAATTAATGATTATATGAGGACATTATGCCTAAAAAAAATTTAATATTCATTTTTATGACAATATTAACAAGTTTTTTGTTTGCAGAACTTGATTTCTGCGACAGGACAGTGCTTGTTGTATTAGAGCCGAGTTTTAGTGAATACACTGGCACACGTGATGCGAGCTTTTTTGGTAGTTTTGAAAAGGATTCTGTAGAGAACATTTTTCAGATTCATAATCAAGCAGCTATCAATGTCTTAGAAGAAAGAGGTGTGGAGTTTAGGTCGATTTATTTGATAACTCTGCCTACACACGACAAAACAAAGGTGCTTGAAGCGATTGAGGAGTTACGGAGGATTGCGGGTATTGAATCAGCAGAACCGAATTATTTTGCTACAACCACACAAATACCAAACGACTGGTACTGGAATCATCCAGGTCTTTGGTCTCTTTGGGGAGATCATGGCATCAAAGCTCCAG
>Ga0099364_10001108_pt1 | contig 44906 bp, 43 predicted proteins | sample TergutTh196P3_FD_73070 | JGI IMG/M metagenome (GOLD analysis project Ga0099364, IMG submission 73070) | Microcerotermes parvus P3 segment gut microbial communities from Pointe-Noire, Republic of the Congo - Th196 P3 | ecosystem: Host-associated > Arthropoda: Insects > Digestive system > Gut ...
TATGCGCTTTTTCCTTTTGCTTTATAAGGTACCGGACTGCTCCAAGCTCTTCGTTTGTATAAAAAGCATATGACCTGTCGCTGACATTATGCAAAAGGTAAAAATCAAAATAATCTACTTTGCATCTTTTTAACTGATCTTCAAAAATTTCTTCAATGGAGCTGATGTTTTCCTCTGCAAGGTAGCCAGTTACGCTTATCTTGCCGTCCTTGTAGACGAGCTGGTGCCCGGGGAGCTTGGTCGCAAGATTCCATGTATCCCTTGGGAATTGATGCAAAACTTTGGATGCAAAGAGCTCAGACTGCCCCTGATGATACCTGTAGGCGGTGTCGTAGTAGTTAACACCATTCTCGTAGGCATACTCGATTATAGCCTTTGCTTTTGGCTCATCGAGGGGACCTCGCGGAGCCAGGGTAGGGAGGCGCATATTCCCCATGCCCAGGGCAGATAATTTTAGATCTTTAAACGGCTTATAAATCATATTGCTCTCCAAAAAGTTCTTTTAGTTTGTCTTTAAATAATACAGGTATTGGCGCTTCAATAATAGCCACCTGTGGGATCTCCATCTTCCATGCATGAAGAAAAAAACCGTCTTTATTATTCCTACCGTACATTTTATCACCAAGCAAGGGGTAGCCATAAAATGCCGCCTGTGCCCTTATCTGATGTGTTCTCCCTGTTTCTATTTCTATATATAAAAGGCTGTGTCCATTTTGTGTTGCAAGCGGCTTTACCCTGCTGATTGCGGTTTTGTTTTTTTCACTTTTATCAACTTTTATTATCTCATTTTCCCATAGCATGCTTTTTTTTAGCTCGCCTTCTGTTATTGCAAGGTAATTTTTTTTTATTTTCCTTTCCTGTAAGAGCCGGCTGAATTCCTGTGCGCCAATTAGATCTTTACTAAAAACAATTACACCTGAGCTCTCTTTATCCAGTCTGTGAAGAGGGCCGGGCTTAAAAGACAGGGAAGGAGGTATTTTGTCTTTTAGGTAGGTCAATACCATATCGTTTAGGTTTTCTCCCTTACCGTGAACGATTAAGCCCCTTGGTTTATTAAAGGCAATGATGCCCCTGTCATCGTATAAGATGTCGGGGAGTTTAAACTTAGCTCGCTCTTTAGTTTCGCCTAAGGTAAGAAGCCTGTCGGAGGCCTCAAGCCGGCTCTTACCCTCGCTGTACTCTTTTAAGTTAACTGAAATTTCATCCCCTTTTTTAATAAGAAGCTCAGGAGCTGCTTTTTTATTGTTTACCTTTATTAAACCCTTACGCATAAGGCGGTGTATGGCAGAGAGTGCCAAATCAGGCAGAGCTTTTCTTAAGATCCTGTCAAGGCGCCTGCCCTCATCATCATTCATTGCAATGAGGGTTTTTATCATGGCAGGCGCTGCCTCATTAGCTCTTTAATGCCGCCTGCCTTTAGTATGGCAAGGGCATGTTCACCAAGGGGAGGGAAGGGGAAGTTTTCATTGTTGTTTAAGTTTGTGATAATGCCGCCTTCTAAATCTACTTTAATTTCATCTCCATCTTTTACTTTCTCTGATATTCCTTCGCATGTAATTAGGGGAAGTCCAAGGTTAATGGCATTCCTGAAAAAAATACGGGCAAAGGACTCTGCCACAACTAATGAGGCACCCATCTCTATTAAGGCTATGGCAGCGCTTTCCCTGGAAGAGCCGCAGCCGAAATTGCTACCGCCCGCTATAATACCGCCTTTTGGAAATGTTGAAGCTATGGCAGGATCAACACCATAAAGGCAAAGTTTGGCAATTTCCTTTGGCTCTGTTACTTCCAAAAATCTTGCAGGGAAGATTTGGTCAGTATCAATATTCTTTCCCAATAGTAGTACCTTGGCGCTGTATATGTTTTTTAGTTCTTTTTTTTCCATTTTTTTATCCTTTTATTCCCTTATACTTAATTCATTATACTTCGGGGGTCAGTTATTTTTCCTGTGAGCATGGAGGCTGCAACTGTTGCAGGGGAGGCAAGGTAGACATCAGCTCCCGTACTGCCCATGCGCCCGGGAAAATTCCTGTTGCTGGAGGTTATGCAGGCTTCGTTAGGCGCAATGACTCCAAGGTGCACGCCAAGGCAGGGGCCGCAGCCCGGTGTGGAAAAAACCGCTCCTGCTTCCATTAGGTCTTGCACATAATTTTTTTCCATCGCCTTTAATAGAATTTCCTTTGAAGCGGGTATTATAACAAGCCTTGTATAGGGTGCTATTTTTTTCCCCTTAAGAATTTTGTGAGCGCTTGCTAGGTCTTCCAGCCTTCCCCCTGTGCAGGCTCCTATAAAGCCCTGGTTAATCTTTACTTCTTTAACTTCTTCTATGGGAACTACATTGTCAACGCTGTGGGGAAGTGCAATTTGCGGCGATAAGTTATCTATGTTAAAGGTAAAAGATTCCTGATATTCAAAGTCACTATCGGTATATTGAACTTCAAAGGGAATGGAGCATCTGGATGAAACATAGTCCAGTACTGCTTTATTAGGCTGCATATAGGCGGTTTTTGCTCCCATTTCTACCGCCATATTGCATAAGACCATTCTTCCTGCTACATCAAGGCTTTCTACATAGGAACCGGTAAAATCTATAGCCTTGTAAACTGCTATGTCAGCTTTAAGTTTTCCAAGTATGGAGAGTATGACATCTTTGGGATAGACTTCCTTTCCGGGAATGCCGTCTATGCGTATTTCAATAATCTCCGGCACCCTAAGCCAAATTTCGCCTGTTATCATTATTACAGCCATGTCAGTTGAGCCTACTCCTGTCCCAAAAGCGCCAAAGGCACCGTGGGTTGTTGTATGTGAGTCGGTTGCAATAAAAATCATACCGGGATATATAAGACCCGCCTCGGGGATTACCTGATGGCAGACTCCACAGTTAACATCAAAGTGATACTTTAAGTTCTGCTCTTTGGCAAAATCCCTCATCTCCCTGTGTATTTCTGCTGCAAGTATGGTAGGGGATGGCGCATAATGATCAAAAACAAAAGCAAACTTTTCCCTGTCCCAGACTTTTTCACCGCCCATTTCCCTAAAGGATGTTATTGTCTGGAGATAAATATCATTTGCCTCTGCAAAATCTACTTTGGCGTTTATTATTTCTCCTGTTCTTACATTATCAAGCCCTGCGGATTTTGCCATTATTTTTTCTATTGCATGCATTTTATCCTTCCTTTTTTCCTTCCAGGCGCATTTGTCTTTTTTCCATATCTTCTTTTTCTTTTTCACTTATCTCAGAAAGAGAAAGGGCTTTATTGACATATTTAAGTGCAAGTTTAATATCACATAGTCTCCACTCTGCATCAATTGCAAGTGCTTTAAGAGCCCTAAAATCATTTTTTATACTCTGTAATAATTTACGTGCTTCAGTATCCATGCCATTTCTAAAGTAAATAAAAGAAAGCCTGTATGAGGCTTTTTTACCACCTTTGTTAGCCGCATCTATTAAAAGTTTTTCTCCTATGCTTTTTTCTTCAGGGGAAAATAATAAGGGGTTTTTTCTTATTGTGCTTTCCCAATAAAGGGCTAGAGCTTCTTCGTCATAAGAAATTTTATTTGTATAGGGATTATCTGCTATTTTTGTCATTGTAATAAACATGGTGGCAAGTCCAAAAATATCCTTTTCGTTATGCGTACATATTTTTAAAAGTTCAGTATTATCCTTGCTTCTAAGAAAGGAAAACCATATTTCCGGTGCCATAGCTCCGCTTACATCATCGGTCCTGTCAAGACCAAGGATAGAAGTTTCAATTACAGCTTGAGAGCAGCTTGGCAGTATGTTTTTCCAGAGCCTTCTTGCAGGATGCAGGAGATCGCCATGGTAATAGGAAGGAGCTTTTATTCTGTTCATGAGGCATCTATTTAAGAGAATTTGAGTGTCAAAACTCTTTCCGTTATATGTAACAAGAACAGGATGCTTAATTTCGTTTACCACTGCTTCTATAAAGTCACATTCGCCGGGGTAATCCAAAAGCAGATACTGTGTAATTTTTAAAGAGCCCTGTTCTGTAAAACGTCCAAAAGCTGCCAAAAAAGCAATAGTTCCGGCCCCTCCGGAAAGCCCTGTTGTTTCAAGATCGAAAAAAAGAATTTTTTCAATTAGAGGAAGTCTTCCTTTTTTATCAAGGAATGCCTCCAGAAAGTCAGGGATAAGTATTGAAAGTGTATTTGGGAAAACTTTGTTAAAAGGAGGAAGCTTTAGTTCTATATCTTTTTTTAGTACATCAGGTGCAACTTCTTCCCAGTCTAGCCACAGATTTTTATCAAATACAACTTCTTTTTTAACAGCAGATTGCGATTTTTTTTCTGTGCCTCGGGTTTTATTTATAAGTTTAAGCCTTGCTTTTAGATTCTGGCTCATTGGGAGCTTTAATCCCCGTAAATGTGCATTAAGCTATGAAGCAATTCCATTACAGAGTCTTTACAGCTGCCGCAGACAGTTCCCACTTTTGTTGCCATTTGAAGATCGTCCCAGCTTCTGGAGCCATTTTTAAAGGCAGTCTCTATGTCTTTGTCAGTAATTCCAAGGCAGGAACAGACCTCTATTGCCTTTTCTTTTAGTTCTCCCTCTCTCCCGTTTTTTTGAAGGTAATCGTCTATAGCAGCCCTTAATGCTTTATCACCTAACACAGAGCAGTGAATTTTTGAATCGGGGAGCCCTCCAAGTTTATTAACAAGGTCTTCCGGGCGTATTTCGTAAGCTTCCTTTATGTTCATGCCTTTTACGGTTTCAGAAAGCATGCTTGTAGAAGCTATGGCACTTGCGCAGCCATAGGTCTTCCATCTTAAATCAGTAATGATGTCGTCTTCTATTTTTAAGAGCATGAGCATCTGATCGCCGCACTTTATATTACCTGTCATACCGCGGCCGTTGGAATTAAAAGTAGATTCATCTTCAAAAAGTACATTTTTTGGGTTTATAAAGTGCTCTTTTACTGTTTCTGAATATATCCAATCCGCCATATCTATTTTCCTTTCACTTTGAAATAAAATCAGCTATGCTGAATAAAATTATACTGTTGACATTGCCCTTAATTTTAAAATTATGGGCGGTAATGTCTTTAAAATATAGTCTATATCTTCTTCTTTTGTGGTAAATCCAAGGCTAAAGCGTATGGAGCTGTGGGCAAAGTCCGGCTCCAAGCCTATGGCAGTTAAGACATGAGAAGGCTCAAGGCTCCCTGATGCACAGGCAGAGCCGGTGGAAGCTTCTATTCCCTGTATGTCCATGGATAATAGTATAGCCTCTCCCTCAGCCCCCGGAAATGATACATTTAGGGTATTGGGTAGAGATTCAACCATATGACCGTTTATTTTAATATTGGGGATAGTATCAATTAGACCTGTTTTAAGTACATCCTTTAACATTGATGTATTTTCCCTGTACATATCTAAATCTGCAAGTGCCAAAGAAGCCGCCTTTCCAAATCCCAAAATCCCAAGGTTGTTGTATGTACCTGCCCTAAGCCCGTCTTCCTGATGACCGCCGTGAATTAAGGGAAGCAGGGGATTTTTTTTCCCTTTGGATTTTTTTAAATAGAGCGCACCAACTCCTTTTGGGCCGTAAATTTTATGCGCAGAAAGGCTAAGGTAATCTATATCGAGGTCTTTTACGTTTACAGGGATTTTTCCCGCAGCCTGTACTGCATCACTGTGAACAAGAGAGCCTTTTTCCTTTGCTAAAGAAACTATATTTTTGATATCCTGTATGGTACCTATTTCGTTATTCGCCATCATTATAGAAACAAATAATGTGTTTTCACTTAAGACTTCTTTATACTTTTCTATATTAATTTTTCCATTCTCATCTACAGGTATTATATGCACTTTATAGCCAAGGCTTTCTGTAAAGAGGGCGGAGTTTAAAATACAGGGATGCTCTATGGAAGAAATTATCAGCTCCCTTCTTCCTTCCTGCAAAATTGTGCCGTCTTTATTGGCTGCAAGACGCCTCATTGTTTCAAACAGGGTGTTGTTGGATTCAGAACCGCCGGAGCTGAAAATAATTTCATCTCCCTCTGCTCCTATTAGAGAGGCAACCTGGCTGCGTGCTTCTTCGATTTTTGACCTTGCAAGCCTGCCATTACTGTGCATGCTGGAGGCGTTTCCAAAAATATCCATGTTATCCAGCATATAAGACTTTACTTCTTTTTTTAGGGGAGTTGTCGCATTATGATCTACATACACATTCATTTTAGAACCTTCATGCTTAATAATAACCTTTTTTGGACTTTTTGTTAATACTCCGGTGTATACAGCTTTGTAATCCTGCCATGAATGATTGTACTAAATTAAAATTAAGGCTATACTTCATTTTCATGGACAGTCTGGATGATGCAATTTCAAAAATAATATTCTCTGCGTCCGGCTGGCGGGGCATTTTTGCCCAAAGCGGCAATGATGAAAGCAAAGAAAAGGATATTTCTTCTTGTCATAAAGCAATTGCAGCATTAAGTGCCAAAGTTTTTGTCGAATTTCTTCAAAAGAACTCATTATTAAAGGGAAATATACTTCTTGGTCATGATACACGCCCAACGGGAGTAGCCATTACAGATGCTGTAATACGCATGCTCCTTGCCCTTGATATAGATATTTTTTACATAGGTATAAGCGCCGCTCCCGAAATAATGGCTCTTGCAGCAAGAGACTCCGGCTCATGTGCTTTTATATACATTTCTGCAAGCCATAACCCCATTGGGCATAACGGCATAAAATTCGGTTTAAATGATGGAGGAGTTATTCAGGCAAAAGAAAATAATATTTTACTTTCTGCATTTAATGATTTTATTAAAGCAAAAGATTGGGAAAAAAATATTTTATCACTGCTTGAAAATATTAACTTGACAAAACTGGCTACTATATATAGCGCAATGGATAAAAATAAGGACTTAGCCTTGAAAACTTACAGGGATTTTACCATGGAGGTAATTTCTTCTTCATCCGATAAAAATGAAAGTAAAAATTTTTTAACTAATTTGCAGAATGCCACAAAAAAAAGAGCCATAGGAATTGCCGTCGATTTTAATGGCTCAGCCAGAACCGCGTCCATAGACAGGGAGCTCTTTGAATCTTTGGGAGTAGATTTTAAGGCCATTAACGACAAGCCCGGTGATATTGTTCACAGGATAGTTCCCGAAGGTGAATCTCTGGAACCCTGCAGAAATTTTCTTTTTGATTTGCACAAAAAAGATCCAAAGTTTATTCTGGCTTATGTTCCCGATTGTGATGGAGACAGGGGCAACCTTGTAATAAGCGGCAGTGAAACAAGAATTCTTGAAGCTCAGGAAGTTTTTGCCCTGGCATGCCTTTCTGAATTTGCTCATCTTTATGAAACAGGCGAATTAAACAGGAAGAAAGCGGCTATTGTTGTAAATGATCCTTCCTCTTTAAGAATTGATAAAATTGCCGCTGTTTACGGAATTGAAGTTTTTAGAGTCGAAGTAGGAGAGGCAAATGTAGTAGGTCTTGCACGAAAATTACGTGATAGTTCTTATACTGTAAAAATACTTGGGGAAGGTTCTTCCGGCGGTACTATCATACACCCTGCATCTGTTAGAGATCCCATTAATACTCTTTTCTCAATTTTAAAACTGCTGCTAATGGAAGGCCTCTTTAAGCAGTGGTGTCTTTTATCAGGTCAAAAAGAAAGATACAGAGAAAACTTTAACCTTGAAGATATAATTGCAACCCTTCCCCTTTACTATACTACAGGTGCATACACCGAAGAAGCAATATTGGACATTAAAACTGAGGATCATGCATTGCTAAAGGAAAGGTATCAAAATATATTTTTAGATGAATGGGAAAAGAATAAATTAATGCTTAAAGAGAACTTTGCTATTGCAAGATGGCAGGCAATTTCGTATATTGGCATGATTGAGAATAGTAAAATTAGGAGTTTTGGTGAAGCAAAAAGGGGCGGCTTAAAAATTGAATTTTTTAGGGAAAATGATGATGCGCTTGCTTCTTCTTTTATCTGGATGAGGGGCTCAGGTACAGAAAAGCTTTTCAGGCTAATGGCAGATTCGGATAATAGTGGTTTGTATTCTTTTTTAATTAGATGGCAAAGGCAAATGGTACTGGAAGCAGATAAGAACACTATATAGGTGGTGTTCGATTTACATCGCCTGACTACTAAATTAGTAGTCAGGCATACTTAGGAGTTATAACCACCTTTGGTGGTTTTCGATTTACGTCGCCGCTAAAAGCGGCTTACTTAGGAGTTATTATGGGTGTCAGAGGAGAGGTTTTTTCAACTAAAGTATCCCTTCCAAACAGAACTTATTTTTTTAATGTTAAGGAAAACCGTTTGGGAGATTTATATCTTAACATTGTAGAAAGCAAGAACAGGGACGAAGGCGGATTCGACAGGCAATCGGTTATTCTTTTTGCAGAGGATCTCCAGGAATTTTTACAGGGTTTTGACGAAGCCCTAAAAGTAATGGAGAAAGAGCAGAGGGAAAAAAAGAGGGGCAAAAGCAGCAATAAAGCACCGCGTAACAACGCACGAAGTGACAACGCGCGAAGCGACCAAGCGCGTAGCGACCAAGCGCGTAGCGACCAAGCGCGTAGCGACCAAGCGCGTAGCGACAGAGCGCCGAAAGATAGAGACGACAGACCGCGCAGCAGCAACAGAATGCCAAGAGACCGAGATGATAGGCCGCGCAGCAGCAGCAGAATGCCGAGGGACAGAGACGATAGACCTCGTAGCAGCAGAACGCCAAGAGACAGGGATGACAGACCACGAAGCAGCAGAACACCAAGAGACAGAGATGACAGACCGCGAAGCAGCAGGACGCCAAGAGACAGAGACGATAGACCGCGCAGCAGCAACTCGCGAAGCGACAACGCTCGAAGAGATAGACCTCGCAGCGACAGGCCGCGTAATGACAAAGCGCCCAAGAGAAAAGTTATAGTCAGGAAGAAGTAATTTTAAAGCTTTTCCTGTGAATTGGCGAAAGACCGTGAAGTAAAATCTCTTCTCTGTGGGCTTTCGTAGGATAGCCTTTATGTTTACTGTAACTGTAATTTGGAAAAAAAATCGCATAATAGTCCATTATGCGATCCCTTGCTGTCTTTGCCAGTATTGAAGCTGCCATTACTGACGGAACTTTGCTGTCTGCTTTTACGAGGGGAGAGCAGGGTATATCAAGATCAGGCGCATAAAGCCCGTCTATTATTGCATTTATTTTCTCATTACCAATTAAAGAATTAAAATCATTTTTCATGGCAGTATAAGCCCTTTTCATTGCTGCCAAGCTTGCCCTTAATATATTAATTTCATCAATCTCAGAAGCTTCTGCCCAGCCTATGCCCCAGGCAAGAGAGTCTTTAATTATTAAGTCTTTAAGTTCTTCACGCCGGCTGCTTTTAATTTTTTTTGAATCATTAAGAAGATTAAATTGAAAATTCTCCGGTAAAATAACAGCAGCAGCAGATACGGGACCTGCAAGAGGGCCTCTCCCTGCTTCATCTATACCGCAGATGAGGATGCTGTCATCTATACATTTACTCAAAAGGCCTGCCGGGCATTAGGTGGCTAAAACCAATAAATGTATTTCCTTCTGCATCCGGGGTAATAGAGACTGCGGCGGCTGTCAGGGAAAAAACTTCAGACCTTGTTGAACTGCCTCTGGAGATAAAGGTACTGTCCTGTATAAGAGGGAAAAAACCCCTAACATCAATAGCCCTGGCAGAAAAAATACTTTCCATATCTATGGTTGATCTTAATATTGCGCATGTTGTGTTATTGAGAAAAAGTGCGCTTGTATCCCTTGCACTTAGATGCATGGTGCCGTCATAAAAAACAACTTCTGAGCTTTCGCCTTCCAGAATGGAAGAATAATCATTGGCAGAGGAAGTAAAAGAAAAGTCAGAGAAAATTCCCCTTGAGTCAATTAAACTGAACAATGTAGCAGTCCTTTCACCTGTAACAAGGAAATTTACATTTTCTGCATTTATTTCAGAATCTGTTAGATCAAAAATTAATGAGTAATCCCCCGTTAATTGAATACGGGTATTATATAAATCTATGCTGCTGTTATTCGCAAAAAAGATGCCATTTCTTTGCTGTTCCTGACTCATAACATTAATTACTGAGTTGTAAATCGCAAGCTTTGAGTTTTCTATGTTAAAGAGACAGGAATTGCCTCCACCCCTTAATAGCCTTACATCTCTAATGGTGATATCAGAGCCGTCTTCTATATAAAGGAGCGAATTGGTTGAAGCTATAATAATGGCCCTATTATCCATTTCTCCCCTCAGCCAGTCACCTGTTATGCGTAAATCACCTGAAAGGTAAACAGTCCTGTTTAGTTCCAAAGTACCTGAAAGGTAAACATCCCTTGCCCCTGTCCTGTTGGCGTGGTTTAACGCATCTTCCAATGAAGTAAAAGGATTATCCATGCCTCCTATTTCACCGGGCATTGGAGAATATATTAAAGGATTTACAGAAACATAAATTGTATGGGGGTCTAAAATAAAATCCCTTTCAAGCAAGGGGCCCCTGTTACCGGATGAATCTATTTGATATGCTTCTACATAGACATGGGCAATTTCATCGAAAGAGCTTGAAACTTCTATAGTGCTATTTCCGCTTAATACTTCGATTTCCCCGGATGAGTAAACAAGTCTCACATTTAAAAATACATTGGAGTCTTCTTCTGTTGGGTGAATTTCCAGATTAAGGGGTCCCCTTGTCCAGTCACCAGCAGGCAGACCGTTTACAATGGGGGAGAGAGGCGGGAGTAGATCTCTCCTCTCCTGTTCGAGAATTCTTCCTCCCATGGAAATAAAGGCCCATACAAGATCTTCACCATCACTTGCATTAAAATTGTTATTGTAAATAACACCGGGTGTGTAATTTATAAGGGGAGATACATAAACCCAGTTTTGAATATTGTTTACATCATAGTTACGGTAGGCTATACGCCCTGCAGTTCTTAAATTATTGTTCGGAAGAGATTCTATACTGGCAATAAAAGGTCCGTAGTAGGGTAGAGCTTCTTCGCGGTTTCCTGTGCCGGAGCCGCTTTCAAAAACAACCCAAAAAAGCGAGCCGCCTTCCGGAAAAACAGGAAGATGGTTTTCACCTCTAAACCATGCTCCGCCCCAGGAAAAGTAAATCTCGCCTGATACTTCAGGCCAGACTATAAGCCGGCTCCTTTCTGCAGATAGCATCCTTAATGGCGGAACACTGTATTCCATTTCTGAGAAAGGCAGCCCTTCAAAATAGGCAGGAGCAGAATAGAGTATATTATCGCTGAACATACTATAGGAGCGGCTTGCAGGAGGAGTAAGATTTCCCAAAAATGCAGGGCTGCTTCCGCCGTCAAGAAAATAGGCAAATCTGTATACTCCGGTATTTTCATTATCAGGGTCACATAGGTGAATAGCTACAGATCTTTTTACATTGTCTATGGGTCTTAGGATAATGCTGCCTTCATTTAAAATGGATGCAGTGCTTTCAGGAATGACATTTCCGAATGTCATTAAATGTGAGTTATTATCAAGAGCCCATTGCCAATATTCAGGTACCCTTAAAGCAAGAGGGGATCTTACAGGACTTTCTTCAGCAATACTAAAAGGTAATAGGTAGTCAGGTAATTCACTATATGGGTCTACAAAATAATCCACACGGTCGTACATTCTCCTGCCCTGTCTATCCAGCCACGCGATTCTTATTGTCACATTTCCGTCTTTATCAATGGGGATAGGTCTTTCGTATAACTCACCTGTACCATCAGAGCTGAGCGGATCTGAGCCGTCACTGGTCCAGTATACACTCTCATTTTCTATTCCGGAGATTATTAATACCTGCCTGTTAGACCAATGCCCCGGCAGGGGGTTATCTATATTTACAAGGGATATTTCAAGAAAATCTCCAACCGGTAGCGAAACATTTCCTGCCTGATCTTCTGCCCAAACCAATGCCGGAAAAGATATGGGCGGATGTACATGAGAGCGGCTTAAGTTTTGAAAGAAAAAAAGTTCCTCACCCAGATCCGCCCAGGCTCTTTGAACGGTATCCTCCTTACCTTCTATCTGGTAAAAACCCATTCCTGCCTGACTATTACGATACTCAATAAGAGGGGGAGGGGGGATAATTTTGTCAATAAAGACATACCAGGAATGGGATTCAACAAGAACATCACCATGGTTATAGTATTCTGCACTTATGTTAAATGCTCTTGCTTCTCCCTCTGCTACTCCGAGTTCAGGGTATGCCGGTCCGCTTCCGCGGTATAGCTCCCTTCCGTCCACAAGAACTCTAAACCAGCCCGGTCCATTAATATAGAAGTAGGGTCTTTGATCACTTGAAAAAATACCGCTTGTTAGATCAGTGGAAAAAAAGACTTGCGCATAAAGAGTTGTACTGATAAAAAAAACAAGCAGATGGAAAAGTATCTTTTTTATCATAAATTATTTTTTTCCTTGTACAACATTTTAAGTACTTCCCTTAATTCGTCATCGTGCCTGTAATAATGCTCTTCAAGTTCTTTTTCGGTTAAACCAACAAGTTCATGGCTTGAGTAATGTATCCACATTGCTTCATCTTTTATGGAAAGCTCATGTTTTCTGCACCAGTAATCCGGTTGGATTTCGTATTGTACAGGCTTATCGTAAAAGTACTTGTAATCATGAACTACAATTTTTATATCTTTTCTGGGTATACCCTTGGTCATAATGATCTTTGCAAGGTGGTTTATGGTTCTTCCCGAATCAAAAATATCATCTACCAAGAGTATTTTATCCCCCGTTCTTAGTGCTTTTGTAGGGTAAGTCCATCCTTCTACTTTTACTTCCTCGGCCTCATGAATACCTGTATAAGACCTTGCTACTACAGCTGCGTAATAAACAGGGCTCACTGTTTTTTGAACAATCTTGAAATACTCGCTTATTACATTTCCCAGGTAGACTCCGCCTCTTAAAGACACATAAATCACATTTGGTATAAAACCGTCTGTAAAAATTTTATGAGCCATTTTTAGGGCGTTATTTCTTACGGTATCGTAGGGAAGAAATTCCTTAACCATGAGCTAATTATAATACAAAAGAGCACAAGAGAAAAGAGATTGATGAAATGTTACTTTCTGCGGGCTCCATGGGAAAAAAAGCCAAAGAGACTGCCGACCAGCCCTCCTACAATATGTGCAAAATGCGATACATTGTATCCGCTTGTACTTATATTTCTGAAGGCTTCCAAAAGTTCATTTCCCAGGTATAGAACGAGAATCAGAATAAAGCTTAATGGAACTTCCCCCCTGTTAAAGTTGGTAAAGGAAACAAGGAGTATCATCATAAAAACCACAGAACTTGCCCCAAGAAGATCAGATGAAAAGAAAAATGCATGAAGTATGCCTGTAATAAAGGCTGTAAGACAGATCATGATCAAAAGGGGAATGGTACCGTAAATATCTTCGAGTATGGGCCCCAAAAGAAGGATGATGGAGATATTTGCCACAAGGTGAGCCCAGCCGGCATGGCCAATTACATGGGTAAAGATCCTTATCCAGTGTTGAATATTTGCAGGGGAAAAATCACCTCTGCCCGGTACAGAAAACCAGTTATGTGTGATAGTCCAGCTAAAGGCTTCAGAAATTATGAGGATAAAAGTGCATAAAAAGGCAAAACTTAGGACTGTTGGTGCATTGTATCTAATTTTCATATATTATAATCGGCAATTTATAGGGCAAGTGAAATTTCCACGGGGCAATGATCCGAACCTTTCACCTCCGCCCGTATTTTAGCTGACTTAACTTTTTCAAGTAACTCCGGGTTAATGCAGTGATAATCTATACGCCAGCCTACATTTCTCTCTCTTGCTCCACCCCTGTAGGACCACCAGGAATAATGCGCTTTTTCCCCGGGGTGAAAATGCCTGAAAGTGTCAACAAAACCCTTGCCTGTGAATGTATCCATCCAGGCTCTCTCTTCCGGCAGGTAGCCCGCAGAATTCTCGTTTTCTTTTGGGCGGGCAAGATCTATAGCTGTGTGTGCAATATTGTAATCCCCGGAGAGAACAAAGTTACGCTTTTCCTTACGGTATTTATTGCATAATTTTAGAATGGCATCACAAAAGGCAAGTTTATAATCGAGGCGTTTTCCTGCATCCTGGGAGTTTGGAAAGTATGCAGAAATTAGCGTATAATTTTCATAATCCGCCTGAAGCACCCTTCCTTCGTCATCAAACTCATCTATACCCAAAGTGCGTACATCAAGCGGCTTTTCTTTGGAGTAAATAGCCACACCGGAATAACCTGCCTTTTTCGCGCTGCTCCAATATGTGTAATAGTTCTTGCCGCCTTTGGCAGGAATTTCCAAAAGCGATGCCGGGAGCTGATCCGGTCTAGCCTTTGTTTCCTGAAGGCAAATTGCGTCCGCACCCTCATTTTTTAACCAGGAAACAAAGTCCTTTTTTTCCGCAGCTCTTATGCCATTTACATTCCAGCTAAGTATTTTTTTTTCTTTAATGGCTCAATCTCCGTTTTCCAGTTTTAAGGTTTTTGTACATTGATCACAAACTTCCTCAGGGCCAAAGTACTGTATTGCCCCGGGGCTATGAAACATCGTTTTAACTGCCCAGTCTTTTCTCTGTCTTGCAAATTCCTTAAAAGGCCCTCCATTTAGATCAACAAGGGCTTTTTTAATAACAGGTTTTTTTGATCCATGCCTTTGCTCAAGATTCATCATCATGGTTAGGGGCACTCCTCCGGCTATCCAGTTGGCTACAGGGGAGGCAAGGTTTTTAACGTTTGATATATAGCCTGTTAAACCAGAAGCAATAAGGACAAAGGCACTATAACCAAGTGAGTAACAGTAATCTGCGTCAAAGTTGGAGGGGAAGGCACATCTTCCCTCATAGCCTATAAAATGCCCAAGGGAAGAAAAACTCCCTTTGTAAGAGCCTTCTTTTTTCAACACTGAAAGACGCTTTTCGCAAAGGCCCATTAAGAGTTTTTCTGTCTCTATCCTGGAAAATTGCACATTGCCATGGGGGTCTCTATCCATTAAAAACTGCTGGGCAATTTCCGACGGCAGAGAGTTAAGAATACCAAATGAAGCAGAACTTAATTCTTTGCCAAGAAAGTCTATCTGTTCAGAAAATGACAAGAGCCTGGCAAACTCTTCTTCTTTTGCACTCATTACATCGTTAAGCTCTTCTATCAATATTTTCATGTCAGGAATAAATTCCACAAGGCCTTCAGGAATAAGCACAACGCCAAAGTTCTCGTTATTTTCCGCTCTTTTAACAATGGAAGTGCAAATCTCTTCTACAACATCACTTAAAGATGATTTTTTTGCATCAACCTCTTCTGAAATTAAACTTACGTTAGGCTGACACTGCAAAGCACATTCCAGCGTTATGTGACTTGCAGACCTTCCCATTAGTTTAACAAAGTGCCAGTATTTTTTGCCGCTGTTTGCGTCTTTTTGTATATTCCCTACAAGCTCGCTGTAGGTCTTACAGGCAGTATCAAAACCAAAGGATGTTTCTATATGCTCGTTTTTTAGATCCCCGTCTATTGTTTTTGGACAGCCTATTACCTGTATCTCGCTGCCTTTGGATAAAAAGTATTCTGCAAGCAGTGCAGCGTTTGTATTGGAATCGTCCCCGCCTATTACGACAATGGCGTTAAGCGCAAGTTTTACTGCAGTATCGTAGGCAGCTGCAAACTGCTCAGGGCTTTCTATCTTATCCCTGCCTGAGCCTATAATGTCAAAGCCGCCTGTGTTTCTGTAGCTGTCAATAATTTCTTTTGTCAGCTCCATGTACTTATTGTTCATCAATCCTCTTGGCCCAGATAAAAATCCGTACAGCACAGAGGAGGGATTTGCGTTCTTTAACCCGTCAAAAATACCTGCAATAACATTGTGACCTCCCGGTGCCTGACCTCCGGAAAGTATAACGGCAACTTTTAACTCTTTTTTTACTCTTTCATTTTTGCCGGGAATAAATGTTGCAATGGGCTTACCATAGGTATTTTTAAAAAGTTCCTTTAGTGAATCCTGATCAGAAACAGAGCTTGTTTCTTTCCCAAGTTCTATGTTGATATTTCCTATATCACCGGAAAGGTTTTTTGGCAGTTTAGGTTTATAATTATACCTGTGTTTTTGTAAAATAGAAATTTCGTTTAAATTAGCCATAGCAAATCTCCTTTATTTCTGTATAGTAAATTAGCCTATAGTAGTTCCGACAAAGTCTTTGCCTTCCAGTATATTTCTTAAATTTGGAATATTTCTGCCTGCGGCGCATATTACCTTTAAGCCTATCTTTGCGGCATGACGGCTTGCAACAGGATCAAAGGGTACATTTTTTCCGGGTATCCATTCATCTCCGACCATGGCAGTAAAATCTGCCCAGGAAATGCTGTCTATTGCCTTTGCCTCCGGATTTTTTTTGGGATCATCAGAGTACACTTTTTCTATATTGGATAAATTAATAACTGCATCTGATTGAAAACGTTCAGCAAGAATTACTGCATCGTAGTCAGAAGAAAAGCCGGGCTTCCAGCCGGAAGCAACCAATACCCTGCCTATTAAAGGTTCCACTTTTGTTGGATCATAGACAACATCCTGTACACACCATTCTCCCATAATTGCCTTTATGAGCTGTGCGTTTAGACGGGTTGCCATTATACCTATCCAGTCTGCTTCGTCATTATTGGGTTCTTTAATTAAATTACGGTAAGCCTCTTGATAAATTCTTGCAGGACTTCCGCCTCCTACAACAAATATAAAGCGGCGCTTCTCGTCTTTTTCAAGGAATTCCCCAATAAGGGCAAGAAAATCCTTTAAAAACAGCTCGTCAACTTTGTCCGGAGCTACTATAGAGCCTCCAAGAGAAAATACAGTAACCATTATTACTTCCTTTTTGCCTAAACAAGTATACTATTCATCTTCAATTTCAAGTATAGTTACATTACTCCATACCGAGAAATAAGAATCAAGACCCCCAGAGGCTTCTTCCCAGAGGTTTTGAAGTGAAAACTCAAGAGGACGGGATAAAGTTCTGCCTGTAGGCGTCATTTGCATAAGATTATGCTCTGCGCGCGAGAAGGTAATTCTGTTAAAATCCAGATTCCCAAAATAGTAAGTTCCGTAATTTTCCCTAAGGGGAAATAAGGGCGGCGCAGAGCCGGAGCCAAGGCTAGGGTCTACAGGAATCCAGCCGAAGCCGTCTATGTAGAACTCTGACCAAAAATGCCTTGTAATACCTGACTCAAAATCTATTAAAACGCCGGAAACAGGAATTGCAGGAATTCCTGCGGCTCTTGCAAGAGCCGTGAATAAAAGGGCGGCCTGGTAACTTGTAATATCAGTTTCGTTTAATGCATCCAACACAAGCTGCGAGAGGTCTATTTCCAAAGCTTCATCTTCAGAAGATTCCAGATAATCTTCAGCTTCGGGTTCTTCTTCGGGATCTTCCATAGAAAAATCCATTTCTGCAGTGCTAACTTCTTCTACAATTGCATCTCTATAAATATCATCGCTAAAGATGCCTATATTTTTATTTGTGATGATCCACTGGTATATCCTCTGTGCCCTTGTTAAAAGGAGTGTTTCCCTGGCAATTATTTCCGTTGCCCTTGCCCTAATCTGATCATTACTGGAAGGTATTAGGGGAGAAGGCAGGGTGTAAACTGTGTTGATTAAGTTAGGTGAATTAAGACGGGGAGGAGCCTGGGCTCTTATATTTGTTTCAACTTCATAAACATCTATTTGATACGAAACGTAGATCTGCTCGCTTGCCCTTGCGCTCAGGTTGGAAAACTGGAATAAAGTAGTGCCCTGGTAATTATCTACAAAAGGTTCAGAGCTTCTTTCAAGCAATGTCATGTTTTGCTGGGAAGAAGAAGTAACCGGCAGGGGCATAAAAATAAAAAGCGAATTTGGCATAACAGCTCTTTCGACTGCTATATCTACAGAATAAGAAATATTAAAGCTCCTTTTTTCCGGAAAACTTTTTGTTCCAAGAACCCCTGTTACTTCAAAAAAAGCAGGGAGAGTATTTCCCCTTAAAGTTCTTACTTCAATATTTCCGCTTACAGCTCCGTCAGGAACTCTTACCCTGATTTCCCTTTCACTCCAATGTTCGTAGGCAAAGTCATTTTCCGATGCTGCAATGAAATCTATATTTTCCTGAGAAGAAGAGAAGGAATCAAATATCCAGGAAAAGTAAACTTCGCTGTTTGCCCTTGAGCTGCCAAAGTTTCTCCCCTGTATGGTAATTAATGTTCCTATGGGACCAGAGCTTGGTGAAATTGAAGTTATCCTTGGATTGGTACCTGCATCTTCAAATGCTGCTGTTGGTAAATTTAGATGATTGGCAAATAGGGCAGGGTTACTTCTTGAGCTTCCCCTGTGTACATAAACCAAACCTGCATCGCCAAATTCCGGAGTCCTAAGCACAATTTCGCTGTCTGTCCATGAGACATAGGAAGAGCTGGTAGGTGCAATTCCTGCAATGGTAACGAATGATTCATTTCTCTCTTCTCCAAAGCCCCTGCCTCGTATTGTGACTAATTGCCCCATTACGCCTATACGCGGTTCCAGGACAGCAATCTCCGGCGTTTGGGAAGAGCAGCCAAAAAATAAAATAATAAGTAAAATACTGAAAAATGCAGCCTTCATTTATGCTTACTCATTGTTATTTTCGTCTAAATTTGGCTCTAAACTAAGCTGTATCTCTATAAAGGACGGAATATCGTAAGATTCGCCTGAGGCTGCATCGTCAGATGTTTCGTTAGATGCACCCGAAGTTCCCTCTCTGCTTCTTGCGTAAGTTCCCTGACCAAGGGGAAAAAAGTATACAGTCTCAGAGAATTCCAGAGGAATGGTCTGTATAGTTGTGTGATAACTTATACCTTCGTTTGGTATGTGTATCCAGATTTGTGCATGTGCCAGAAGCAAATGAGGCCCTCTGGATCTTAAAAAAGGGGTGAACTGCACTGCAACAATAATATTCGACCCCAACAACTGTATGCCGACAGGCTGTCCGGGAATGGTTACATTGTTATTTTCTGTATACCAAACAATATTATAATTTTCGTCTACTATGCGTGAGATTATAAGCAGCCTGACCGGTTGCTCTCTAAAGCCGCTTAACTCAGCTATGTTTTGATTCTGGGCAGTCAGAAACATAGCCCCAAAAAGAAAGAGAAAGGAGCTTAAAATGATTTTTTTGGAAAGGGGCTTTTCCATTATAATCATCTGGGAGAAAACCTCCTTGAGTAATCCGCTGCATTTATTAAAACAGGTTCACCCGAGGGATAAAACCTTCTGTTATCCGGCAGGGGAATAATTACGATATTGTCAGTATCCTGCGTATTTAAAAATTCAAAAATTTCGTTTATATCCTGTATATTTGCTGTATCAGCAATTCCCATTTGAACATGATCAGATAGAAGTGTAACTGCATCATTCTGAGCGGTTATCTCCATGCCGTTAAAACCTATGTTGGAAAAAGTTCCCATTATGCTTATAAAAAGTATGACAAGCACCAATGCCGCAGCCGCAAGAGCCGGAAGCGGCAGCGATACACTTCTGTTCCAGATAAAATTTCTCTCTCTTTTAAACTGCCTTTTGTTTTCGTTTATAAAAAGTTTTGCCCATACCCTCTCTTTTACAGATTCAAAATTATGCTCTGCAAAGCTCTGCTTCTCTTTGTGGACAAAAGCCCCCATGCCCTCATACTCGCTCAGTATCTTCCGGCAGGCGGCGCAGGACTCCAGGTGCTTTTCCAGTTTTTCCTTCCAGGGAGAGGGAAGCTCATTGTCGTAATAGAGACAGATTATTTGCCTATCCGGACACATATAAACCATCCTTGTTATTGTTTAAAATTCCGGCGAGCCTCTCGCGGGCTCTGAATACTCTAACCTTTACATTACCCTCGCTTATACCAAGGGTACGGCCAATCTCTTTATAGTTTAACTCTGCATATTCTTTTAGGATAAGTACCATGCGTAAATTTTCCGGAAGTTTTTCCAAAGCTTCTTTTACCTCGTCCTGTGTTTCGCTTTTAATAACAAGGATTTCCCCTGTTTCTACAGTTTTTACCTCTTCCCTAAAAGCCCTTTGATAGGCTTTGTATTCCCTTTGCTTGCGCTTGGCATAGTTCAGGGAGGCATTTTTAACTACACGGATAAGCCAGTACTTTGCTTCATCGGGGCTGGGGAAATCCAGGTTCTTCTCGTGCAGACGGAAAAAAGCCTCCTGGGTAAGATCCTCGGCTGCTTCATCGTTATTGGTAATACGGTAAGAGACCCTGTATAGAATTTGAAAAACCTGTTCGTAAAGTATACGAAACTCACTTGTGGTAAATTTATCCCTCCCCCTCAGGTTTTATAAGCAAACTTTCACCCATTTTATTTACAAACAATCCTTTTTAAAGATTGTTACACTAAGCTTTGCGCCATACAGTGCCGCCGGGGCCGTCTTCAAGTACTATGCCTTTTCCGGAAAGCGCAGCCCTGATTTCATCTGCCTTTTTATAGTCCTTATCCAGTTTTGCTTGAGCCCTTTCGGTTATAAGCTTTTCTATTTCATTTGCAAAATCTGTATCTACTGAAAGTCCTTCATCCTTGTTTTCAATAACTTCTTTAAGACTAAATCCAAGAACCTTGTCCATATCGAGCGCCGCTTCTATTGCTGCTTTTGGATTAATTTCATTATCCCTTATTAGACCCCACAAAGCTGCCAGAGCCCTTGGTGTGGAAAGATCATCCTCCAGAGCAGTATTAAAAGTCTTTATATAGCTATCAGCGTTCTTGCCGCTTGCAGCATCACTTGCTGCGGCTTCCCCTGCAAGTTTTTTAATTCTGTCATTCAAAGACTTTCTGGCATTTTTTGCCCCATCCAAAGCTTCAAAGGAGAACTGAAGCTGGCTTCTGTAATGAGCGCCAAGGAGAAAGTATCTGTAATCAAGAGGGTCATAGGACTTGTCAACAAGAGACTGTAGGGTTAAAAATTCCCCCGAGGACTTGGACATTTTCCCCTTGTCTATAACCAAAAATTCGTTGTGTATCCAGTATTTTACCCAGGGGCTCTTTCCCGTGGCAGCTTCGCTTTGGGCGATTTCGTTAGTGTGATGCACAGGAATGTGATCTATACCGCCTGCGTGAAGGTCAAACTGTTCTCCAAGGTACTTTATGCTCATGGCAGAGCATTCTATGTGCCAGCCCGGGTAGCCTTCACCCCAGGGACTATCCCAGAGCAGAGCCTGATTTTCAAACTTGCTCTTGGTAAACCAAAGAACAAAATCCCCGGGATTTCTCTTGTTTTGATCTTCTTCTATGCGTGATCCGCTTTTTAATTCATCCAGCTGAAGTTTTGCAAAATTGCCATAACTGGGAAATTTGGATATATCAAAATAAACATTCCCTCCTGAACTATATGTAAAGCCCTTTTCTTCGATTTTTTTTATGAGCTCTATCATCTCATTGATATGCTCTGTGGCTTTGCATACTATGTTGGGTCTGCCTATGTTTAATCTTTCGGTGTCGTTAAAGAAGGCCTTGGTGTAATAGTCTGCTATCTCCAGAACGGACTTTCCCCGTTCTGCAGCCGACTTTAGCATCTTGTCTTCGCCTTCATCGTTATCCCCGGAGAGGTGTCCTACATCGGTGATATTCATAACATAATTTACATTGTAGCCAAAGCGCCTAAGGCTACGGACTAGTATGTCGTGTGTTATATATGCCCTCAAATTTCCTATGTGAGCATAGTTGTATACTGTGGGACCACAGCCGTAAAAAGCAGCCTTGTTGGGAACCAGAGGCATAAATGTCTCCAGTTTACGGCTGAGGGTATTGAAAAGCATCATTGTGGATACTCCGCTAAATAGATTACAATCATTAATAGGTATGAACACATTACGAAAATTTGTGGAAAAAATCAATAGCATGGAGAATTTTAAGGGAAGGGTAATATATTCCAGACCCATGTCCTTTCACACAACTTTCAGGACAGGAGGCCCTGCCGATCTTTATATACGCCCCGCTAAAGCTGTATTCCCGAACTACGTGCCACATCTTTTACAGGCAGCCCGTGAAGAGGGCATCCCTGTGTTCATACTGGGCAGGGGTGCTAACATACTCGTAAGCGACCGCGGTATAAGGGGTATAGTGCTTGATATGGGAGAATGGCAGGGATTTGAGATTAAGGAATATGCTGATGGTGAGAGCGCAGAAGCCAGTGTACTGTCCGGCACCTACATAGATCCCCTGCTTAAAAAACTGGCGGCAAAATCTTACAGCGGCCTTGAGTTTCTCTCAGGGCTTCCCTCATCTGTAGGGGGAGCAGTGTGGATGAATGCCCGCTGCTACGAAAAATCTATATCTGATGTCTTAATTAAGACAGAAGCCCTTGATGAAGGGCTAAACCACCTGATAATTTACACGAGGGAGTCTGATTTTTCATACAAAATGAGCCCTTTTCAGGGTAAAAACATGTTAATTCTAAAGGCTTTCTTTAAAATTGAAAAACTAGATAAAAAAATGGTAAAAAAATCCGGCAAGAAAACAATCAAAAATACGATGAAAAAGTATTTATTAGATCGTAAAAATAAAGGACACTATCGCTATCCATGCGCCGGCTCAGCCTTCAAGAACAACCATGCCTTTGGCTCCCCCTCTGGTAAAATCATTGACGAAGCAGGACTACGCGGCTTTACTATTGGCGGCGCACAAGTCGCCCCCTGGCACGGAAACATCATCATCAACAGAAAAAACGCAAGCTCTACAGATCTAAAAAAACTCATGGACGAAGTCGCCGGCAGGGTTAAAGCAGAAAGAGGCTTTGAACTGGAAAGGGAAGTTTTGCTTGTAGGTGAGTGGGATTAAGAGATTTTCTGTAATATTTACTTAAGAGCTTTGTTAATGTGAGTTTGGTAACTTTTTCCAGTCGACTTGAACCAATCAATTTTGATCCAAAAGGATACCTTTACTCATCGAAATTTTTCAATTATCTTTTTGCATTTTTTATACAAACCAGGAAGATCATCAGTCAAGGTTGTCCATACAATTTCAGTGTCTATCTGACCATATCCATGAACAACCACATTCCGAAGTCCAATAATATTTCTCCATGGAATATCAGTATGGATTGCGATGAATTCATCTGTTAAATGGTTAGCAAGTTCTCCAATTTGCAATAGGCTCATACAGACTGAGTTAAAATAGTCTCTATCACTAATAAAAATATTATAGTCAGCTCCAAAACGTTTTTGTGCGTTGAGTGCATTTTTAATATGCTCAATCATGTGTTTTATGATCGTGGCATCTTTATCCATATATGTGGATCATTTCCTTTTCTATCTTCGTTCTAAATTCATCAGACATCCCGGCAGTGGTGATAACATCTACTTTATTTTCCAAGGTTTCTTCTAGGTCAAGACAAAAACCGGAAAGTTCAAAGAGTGTACGGATTTTTCCCTTTTCGATGCAGATATCGATATCACTTTTATGCCTGGCTTCCCCTCGGGCATAGGAACCGAATAAAAATGCCTTTTGAATTCCATATTTACTGGCAACGCCGGTGATTTTGCTCTTTATTTCCTCAATGGTATATGGCTTATCCATCAATAAAGCATATTGGCAAAATTGGACTTTGTCAAATTAGGCATTCCACATAACCACCATATACGGTGTCGGTATCTGCTTTGTTACCACTAGGAAAATTTGGTGACTGACACCTTTGCGCTTGTACAATCTTCCGCTTTTTAGTATTATCCTAATATGAAACCAAGAGTAAGCAATATTTTTCCCCCCCCCCCCCCCATATATGTAGCATCGTTATTTATTTCGACACCGCATACAGTATATCTTTCTCGCCAAAATTTGATAATTCTAACCAGAAGATCCAAGGAGGAATATAATGATTTTTTGCAGTCAATGTGGAAAACAATTAAATGAAGGAGCAAAATTCTGCTCAGGATGCGGTACACAGATAATACAGGAAGTTATCAATGAACAACAACAACAACAGCAACAACAACATTCAGCAGTACCTCCTCTAAACCAATATTATTCATCGCCACAAAACCCAAATATTCAAGTTTCAGGCCCAACCGGTAAGGAAGGAAAGGCAAGTGCATCGCTGGTATTAGGTGGTATAAGTTTAGCAGCTTGGATAATACCTTTTATTGGGCTGCCAGTTGCAATTATTGGCATGGCACTGGGATCTGCAGGAACAAATTCTGCATTAGCAGATAAAGCAAGGAAAGGTATTAAATTTTCAATCATTGGTTTAGTTTTATCAATAGTTAATTTAATTTTTGGGGTAATTTTATTTTCATATTAATCTAGGAGGATTATAATGGCTTTCTGTGAAAAATGCGGAACTAAACTTGGAGACGATGAAAAATTTTGCAGTGGTTGCGGTGTACAGCTTAATTCAAGTCAAAATTCAGCACCGCTTCCGGATGCGGCTTCAAAAAAAGAAACTCAAAAGCCCTGCACCAAGTGTGGAAAAATTTTATCTCCCGAATGGCTGATCTGCCCATATTGCAAAACAGAAACAGGCCCCAAGTTATGCACTTGCGGAAAAGAACTGGAAGAGGAATGGGTAGTCTGCCCTTATTGTAAGGCTGAAGTGTAAAGGAAAAAGAAAATGGCATTTTGTAATCAGTGTGGCAAAGAGTTAAATGAAGGAGTAAAGTTCTGCGGCAGCTGCGGGACTCCGGTTGCTCCTGGAGCTTCGCAAACAACAGAAACAACAGAAAAACCTATTCAGGCAAGTCCTATCGCTAATCCTGAGCGGGAAGTCTCTGCCGGTAAAAAAAGTAAATTATTTCTGGCTGCATCTGTTGTGGGAGCTTTAATTTTTATTGGTCTATCCGGATTTTGCTTGTATTTAATTGAGGAAGGATCAATGCCATATACTCATTTTATAGGTTATATATTTCATACTTTACTCTTAATCGCATTTATATTTAATTTTATTGTCTTGAAAAAAAGCAATGGCAAAAATGCTTTAATTGCCGGCATATTGTATTTGATTTCAATCTATGGCATACCCAGTGCGGCTTTATTCTTTTTGGACTATTGTTTACTCTTATCCAAACAAAAAAAACAAAACGGGTAGTGTAGCATGTTCTGTAATCAGTGCGGTAAACAGTTAAATGAAGGTGCCAGATTTTGTTCAGGCTGCGGGACAAAACTGGAAGTTTTAGAGCAGCCGGAACAACACACAAATCCATCTCCTCCTCCTTATAATACACCCAATCAATATAATGCCCCATATACAGATCCTAAAGCTGATCCTTTCCATGGAAGAAAATTTAGACACGGCTTTACTTCATTTTATCTATGGTTAAATTTAATTATTACAGGATGTCAATTATTGTGGGCTGTAATAGTATGGATTATTAATGAATTTGATGCGTTTTATACAATATTAGATTTAAGTTTGACATGGGAATATGGAGCATGGGGCTTTTGGATATATTTAGGCATTTTAGGACTAAATGCGTATAACACACGTAATATTATTCAATATAGAAGGTCAGGATTTTATGGATTAATTGGAGTAGCAGTTATCAGCTCTTTTGTAGATATTGGCAATGTGGGACCAATAATTAATTTATTATTTGGTATTGCATTTGGCATTGACGATGGTTATTTTATTTTCAATTTAATAGTATATGGTCTTTCTATACTGATTACTTTCGGAATTTTGAAAATAAAAAATGCATATAACGCAAAATCCACATGGGAGCAGATGGACTAAGGATTTAAGGAAAATTGCATAACTTCCTACGGCCTTAAGCTTACCGTAAGCAAAGAAACGTACACCTCAGCGCTTTTTAAGTGCCAGGGAGTACTTGTAAAAAAATTGAAAATTATTAAGTATATATTCCAATGAAAAAGGTTAAATCAATAATCAGCCTTGTACTGGTTTTTTTCTGTACCGCGCCGCAAAGCCCCGCTCAGACCACTGCGCATGACTACTTTGAATGGGAGCAGGACGAAAAGGGCATTACCATTGTCGCTTATAACGGAAGTGACAGAGCGGTAAATATACCGTCTGCGATAAATGGAATTCCGGTTATCGCCATTGGTAATTCTGCGTTTTTACTCAAGCAACTAACAAGTATCAATATCCCAAATAGCATTATTACAATTGGTAATTGGGCCTTTGCCGGAAACCAGCTGACAAGTATCAATATACCCAAGGGTGTTATCACAATTGCGGATGGGGCGTTTCGCAGCAACCAACTGACAAGTATCAGTATACCAAATAGCGTTACCACAATTGGTATTTCGGCGTTTTTCAACAATCACCTGACAAGCGTGACTATCCCAAATAGCGTTACTACAATTGGTGCTGAAGCGTTTGCCGAAAACCAACTGACTAGTATCAATATACCGAACAGCGTTACTTCAATGGCTGCCAGGGCATTTCTATACAATCCTATAAGCAGTGTTTTTGTAGCCTCTGACCATCCCTTTTATACCGCCAGAGGCCTCTTCCTTTTTAACAAGGAAGAAACAACTTTGATTGATTACTATGGCAGAGACAGTAGTGTCACTATACCAAATGGCATCACTACAGTTGGTGATTGGGCGCTTGCTTACAAGCAACTGATAAGCGTCTATATACCAAATAGCGTCACTGCGATCGGAGAAGGGGCCTTTGCCGGCAATCAACTGACAAGTGTCAATATACCAAATAGTGTCAACACAATTGGTGATGCGGCATTTGCTGTCAACCAGCTGACAAGCATAGCTATACCAAATAGCGTTACTATAATTGGAGTTATGGTGTTTTCCGAGAACCAACTGACGAGTATCAGCATACCAGGCAATGTTACTACGATTGGCGGTGGGGCGTTTTCTGAGAACCAACTGACGAGTATCAACATACCAAATAGCGTTACTACGATTGGTATGGGGGCCTTTGCAGGCAACCGACTGACAAGAGTGACTATTCCAAATAGCGTTACCACAATAGAATGGATGGCATTTGCCGGCAATCAAGTTACAAGCGTGACTATAGGCGCAAATGTGCGGCTTAGTGATGATGTATTAGGACCGAGGTCGGGTTTTGAAAATATCTATGACGGCCGTGCCGGGACCTATACAAGACCTAATGCAGAAAGCACTAGTTGGACACAAATTATATCTCTTTTTTAGCCAAAAATACAATGGATACTATTACTGTCACCTTTTCACCGCAACCTTACCCTTCCAGAGGCCCTTCTTGTAATAAAGGAAACTTGTAAAACTTGATAGTGCCCAGCCTATGGGGATGGACCAGGCGAGGGCTTCAGGTCCCATGCCTGCCAAGTTCACAAGGGCGTAGGCGGAGGATGCTCTTATGGAGAGGCTGAACACGGGGAAGACCATTGCTATGACTGCATCTCCTGCTCCCCGGAAGAAACCGTTAAACGCAAAGAGGAAGGCAAATAGAAAATAAAAGACCACTATTATGTTTAGGTAGTTACTGCCAATTAAAAGTATCTCCTGTGTGTTAGGTGAATCGGGATTCAAAAAGAGTGAGAGCAGGGGGAACCTGAAAACAATAAGAAGCAGCGACATAAAGAAAGAGAGAATCAGCATGGAGATCATGCCAGAGCGGAGGCCGCGTCTTGCCCTGTCTTCCATGCCTGCTCCCATGTTCTGTGCGACCAGGGTGGACATTGCCATGCTCAAGGTTGATATGGGCATCATGGCGAATTGGTCTATGCGGGAGGCGGCTGTGATTCCTGCCATAGCCGAGGAACCGAAAGAGTTAATTAAGCGTGTAATTGAAAGCTGCGCAAAGGAAACGAGTGATAACTGTATGGCAGCGGGAGTTCCGTATTTTAAGATAAGGCCAAAAAGCTCAGGATCAAAAATAAGCCTGGTGACTTTTAGTAGGGGCATTTTTTTGTTTGCATATAAAAAACAAAGCAGGGCGGAGATCATCTGGGAAATGATTGTTCCTATGGCAACACCCGCCACCCCCATTTCCATTACCAGTACAAAAAAGAGATTAAAGCCCACATTTAAAATTATGGAAACAATGAGGAAGTAAAGGGGGCGGCGGCTGTCACCCAAAGAGCGCATGTAGGCCGTGTACATATTGTACATAATGGGAAAGACAACCCCTGCCATGCATATCCTCATGTAGATGACTGCATCAGCAAAAATGTCCTCTGTAGTATTTAAAAGTGATAAAAGCTGGGGGGTAAATATAATACCCAGTAAAGACAGAAAAAGTGAAATTAAAAGCAGGGTAAAAACACTGACAGAAACTGTCCTTGTTAGTTTCTTGTACTGCTTGGCACCAAAGAACTGGGAGATGACAACCGAGGCTCCCGTGGTTAAGCCTATTATGGTGGCAAGAACAAACATCACTATGTTCAAGGTCACACCAACCGCAGCCAACGCCTCTCCGCTTATAAAACGCCCTACTATGATCATGTCTGTTAAACTGTACAGCTGCTGAAAGACGCTTCCTATGAGCATGGGGGCCGAGAACTGCATAAGCTGTTTTGTGATTGAGCCTTTGGTGAAGTCTATCATAGCAAAAGCCAGCATAACACAGAAAACTATTGTTTATAAGGTAATGTTATAGAACACCTTCAAAAACACATAAAAAACCATTGTCAAACATCCTCATAAAATCATGCGACTGGATATATGCGCCTTATCCTTTAAGTTTTTCGCCTGCAAATTATTTTATGAGGATGTTTGACAGGTTGTAATGAATTTATATAATACATATAACTCATCACAGAATATGTTTATAGCTGGGAAAAACACCTTGAAAATAATTTGCAGAGACTGGATAGCTGGTTTAGGGGAATATTGAAGTCGCATGATTTTCAAGGTGTTTTTACCGGCTAAGTACAGAAGTGTTGAGATGAAGTTGCGAAACCTTTTTTATGTCCACCGTTCCCGCTGTACTAATGATATACCACTGTATCAGGAAAATCGCTACACTGTAGCCGTTTTATCGCTACACTGTAGCCGTTTTATCGCTACACTGTAGCCGTTTTGTCGCTACACTGTAGCCGCTAGCAGTGCTATCGTTTTTTGCTAGCAGTGCTATCGTTTTTCGCTAGCACTGTTATCGTTTTCTGGGAACACTGTTCCTGTTTACAGGCTTTGCGTCTCCGCGTGGTGAAATTCTAAAAATTTTACTTTGTGCCTTTGTGCCTCTGTGTGCTAAGAACCGTAAGTAGCAATATTCAAAACCAGCCGATAATGTATAGATGAAGCTAAAAGCTCTAATTTGTTTTCTCCTCCTCCTTGCCTTGGCCCATATAGCGGCAGAGGAGGCCAATATACATCTATACGGAGAGATGCACGGCTCTGTAGATCATATAAACGAGCAATATGAACTTTGGAAGTTTTTTTATACGGAGGAAAACTACAGACACCTCTTTTTGGAGATGCCTTACTTTTCCGCTGAGTTTCTCAATATCTGGATGAGGGAAGATAATGATTACCTTTTGGATTCACTTTTTGAAGAAATGAATGGGACTGCTATCTGCACTCCTGCCAACATAGAATTTTTCAGGAAGATCAAAATGGAGCTGCCGGAGACTGTTTTTCATGGAACAGATATAGGGCACCTATACTCAAGTACAGGTTACAGGTTTTTGGACTACCTATCTGAAAATGGCATGAGGGAAAGTGAACAGTACAGTTTAACTTTGCAGGCTATAGAGCAGGGCAGGCGTTTTTACTACGAGGAAGATTTTAACCATAGAATGAGATCTGAGCTTATGGTCTCCAACTTTATCAGGGAATTTGACAGCCTAAACGGACAGAGCATAATGAGCGCATTTTATGGTGCTGCCCATGTTGCCCTGGGAAATTATCCCCTTGTCCTTGGAGGGGGGCCTACCATGGCAAGCCAGCTGGCAAGGCGTTATGGAGACTTAGTAAGGATCACTGAACTTCGCCAGAGGCTGCGCCAGAACCTAAGCGGCACTCCTGCAATTTATACTATAGGGGATTTTGAATACAGGGCTATTTATTATGGGGAGCAGGATATAAGTGCCATTTCTGATACTTATACAAAAAGAGAGTTGTGGCGCCTTGTAAATGCATACGATGATTTTCGCCATGAGGCGGCTACGGGTGTTTTACTGCCCTTTACTTACTTTCCCATGAGAGTGCATATGAAGGAAGTGTACGTCATTCGATACACTCACCAGAACGGAAGCAGCATTACCATGTACTTTCGTACATCTGGGAATGTGCTTCAAAACATGGATGCAGCGGAAGAATTCATTATTCCCTAATCAGGAAAAATTATATAAACTCTTAACTTATGAAGTTGCTTCACAAGTCCATCTTGTTTTCCATACGCCTTTTTCTATATCTTAGTGTTGCATCCCTTATATTGATACATCCGGGTATTACAGTCTCCTTTGATTTTACGGGCTTTTTTTTATGGTTTACAATCATCCCTTATTCATCCTTTATAGGATTTTTAAAAGCTCCTGCCGGGAAATTTAAATTTAAGCTCCTTTTATTTTTCATTCCAAACATAATCCTTTCCTTTATGGCAGGGGGTTTTTCTTTGGGAACTCTAAGCATATTTTCCATAGGGCTGCTTGCCTTTACTTTGAGCTTCCTCCTCTTTCATCACCCGCGCTTTGGAAAGCTCTCCTTTTTTGAGCCCTTCTTTTTGGCCTATGTCTGTTTGAGGCTGCTTGCATTTTCCCGCTCAACTGAAGAAATTGCAGAAATAAGCTCCTCTTTAACCCAATTTTTAATGGCATACACAGTTGTGGTTTTTCTTTTATCGAGCTGCATAGTATACATATGCCTCTTTCCTTTAAGCATACAAAAAATAAAAAAAGAAGCTGTTATTTTTGGATCTTCTGCCCTGGCTATTCTTTTCCTTTTCCTCTTTTTACTTTCGCCTAACTTTATCAGCAATATGATGATAGACAATTTACTTGAAGGCAGATTGGACAGGAGAACCCGCGAAGTGGACTCAGACTGGGACTACAACGAAAGCAACAGCGATAGAAGGCAGGGGAGGCCCACTCTGCCGCGGGACTCAAATGGCAGGCAGCCTTCGTTAAGGGGGCTCTCAGAGTATGACTGGCCCCTGGACGGCAGGAGGGGCGGCGGGAGCGGCGCCGATAACCAGCAGTATACTGTCATGGTTGTAGCCTCAAGAAACGAACCTGTCTATATGGGGAGCGCCATACTTGGAACTCTGGACCCTATAGAAGGATTTTTGTACAGTCAAAACGAGCCTTTCAACCGTCTTTCCGGCCAGCGCTTTTTTGTAACCTGGATTGATAACGAACTTGTTTACGACATGGGCAGGCAGAGCTGGGATGTCTTTGCGCTTTCCACCCTTTCATTAAAATACATGCCCTATAGACCCATTGCCATAGAGCCTACTATACAAAGTGAAAATACAGGTCCCTTCCGTTTCATACACAACACTGTCTCCAATGTGCATCATGGTAACCCCACAGACCTTTTATTCAGGGCAGGGCGGGATCTTAACGCAAGGGAGAGAGAGGAGCTAGGAGCCTATCTTGATGTACCTCTTTTTGAGGACGACCTTGAAATTTTTAATGAGCATTTAAACAGGGTGCTGGAAAATTGGGCGAGAGAAAGGGATACAATTCCGGGCATTAGACCTAACCCCAGTCTGGAAATTGTCATTGCAATACTTTTGGGATTTTCTGATTTTCAGTATCACATCAATATGAATTATTCTGCTTCAATTTCTGATCTTGTAAACTTTATACAAAATACAAGGGAAGGGGATTGTGTAGAATTTTCCCATGCGGCAGCTCTTTTGGCTCGCATGGCAGGAGTGCCTTCCCGTGTTGTTACAGGCTACCTTGCCGCCGAGAGCCTGCAGACTGAAGCCCACTTAAGGGGTTTGGCATCATTACGAAACAGGTTACCTGTACTAAGACAGTTTGCCTTTAACGATCTCTTTTTGGTAACGGACGCCCATGGTCATGCCTGGCCCCAGTTTTACATACCCGGTTATGGCTGGCTTGATTTTGAATCCACTTCCTACGCCATTCCCCCCATGGGCTTTGGAGACGGAAATTTAAGGGATGTCGTTATTCCCCTTATTGATGATAATCAGCTCTTTTCCAATGTCAGGGCCTTTCCCTGGAGAGCTCTTGGTTTTATCCTCGGGTGCATAGCAGCTTCCCTTTTACTTATAGCCTATGCCCTGCGTTATGGAATTGAGCTTCGCTATAGAATAAAAACGAAAATTGGAGGGAGCATGGGTGCCCGCTATCTTTACCTACTCCTTCTTTTAAAACTGGCTTCAGAGGGTAAGCCCATAAAACCCATCTCCAAAACCGCTCCTGAATATGCAGAGATGTTTGGCGAGACAAATGATCTCTTTAAACACTTCGCCGAAGTATACACAGAGATACGCTACAGGACTTTTAGTGACAAGAGCGAAGAAGAAAAACGTTTTTCCATACTTAAAAACTCATACAGTGAGATTCTTTTATTCTATAAACGAAAGGGAATTAAAGGTTTAATTTTAAGGATCTTTAGTTTACGGGCATTGAAGTATTTATGAAAAGTTTTAAACGGTGTAATTTCATAATTTATTTTTTCACAATTTGCCTAAGCTTACTTTGTCTTGTAGCCTGCGCACCCCGTGGAGACTGGGTTCAGTTTAGGGGGCAGGGCGGCCTGGGTTACAGTCCTGCAAGGGTAAGCCCTCCCCTGGGTATAAGGTGGAAGATACATCTTCAGAGTGTGGAAGAAAAAATCAATGCCTTTAACCCGCCCCTTGTAATAGGTAATACCATCTACTTTGGATCGGATGATGGTAACTTTTACTCCCTCGATGTGGAATCCGGCTATATGAGGTGGGTATTCAGGGCAGGGGGCCCCATAAATTCCATTCCCTACGCTGATGATGAAAAAGTTTACTTTGGCAGCCAGGATGGCAAATTATATGCCCTCTCAAGGGAGAGCGGGCAGGAAGTCTGGAGCTTTCAGACACCAAGCCAGATTAACTCCCAGGTGGAAAGATACAAGGACTACATCATCTTTGTGGGAGATGCAGATGCCGTTTACTTTCTTACACCGGATGGGGAAGAAGTATTTAATATATACAACCCCGGCTGGATTAGCTTTCAGTTCCTAATGGCAGATGATGTAATGTATTTTGCAACAGGGCCGCGTCTTCCTGATATAGGCCCCTTTGATCTAAACTCGAGGGAGTTTTTATGGTTTTTGCCTATGGATGAAATGGATGCCATATGGTACTCCTTTCCCACTGTAAGAAGGAATCTGCTTTACATGTCCACTGCCAATGTAAGAGGCGGAACAAGTTTTAGTTTTTACGCCCTTGACAGGCAAACAGGGCGCATAGTGTGGCAGCGCCACGAATGGGGACATTTCCCCATTCCCTATTGGGATGATTATGATGAAATTGAACTATTCATACGTAACCTTGATATGCTTGACTGGATGGCTCCTTCTGTCTGGCGAAACATGGTCATCTACACAGGCACTGATGTAAAGGTAAGAGCTTTCGATGCAGATAACGGAAATCCCATTTGGGAGAGGTCTTTTGATGCACCTGTATGCTCAGCCGCAACTATAGCAGGGGACAGGATATACTTTGGCTTACTGGAACTGGATGATAGACCGGGACGCATTGTATGCCTGGATGTAAGAGATGGAAGATTTCTTTGGTCCATGGATATAGAAGGTAGCCTCTTGTCTGCCCCTGTAATATCGGGAAAACGTATAATTTTTGGTACAGACCGAAGTGTTTTCTATGTATTGGAGGAAGTATTTTGAAAAAAAATCCGGCTCAAAAGGCAGTTATATTTGCAATCTGTGTTCTCTTGCTTATTATTATAGGTATTTTAATTTTTGACAGCATGGGCGGCAGCCAGGTCCTGCTCTTTTCTGCGCCAGTAGTAAACCCTATTTTGCAGGAAAACATTATCAACGTTTTAGGGCAGGAGGGAATTAATTTCTCCATAGACAGTAATAATTACATATTGATTGAAAACGAGGTTCTTGCCCGCCGCATACGCAGCCTCTTGATAATGGAGAATCTAATCCCACCCGCTCTGGAGCCCTGGGAACTTTTCGCCCAGGAGCCATGGTCCATGCTGGACTTTGATAAAAATCAAAATCTGCAGCGTTCCTTAAGCCTATTGGCAGAGGCTCATATCCTGGCATTGCCCCATGTGGAAATGGTGTCTGTCACCCTTAGAGCGCCCGAAGGAGCCGCGATAAGTGCCAATGTGATCATAAGCCCCTCTCAGAGTTCTGATGTTCTAAATGGAATAGAAAGGATATTGATCCTGGCTATTAGAGGTCTTGAAGTGGACAATATCATAATACAATAATACTCACGCGAAGACGCTAAGGAACAAAGATCGCCAAGATCACCAATATAGTCTTGGCGGCTTGGTGCGAGGAAAATATCCAGAAATCCTTGGTGTGATGAATTAGGGAACAAGACCGGCGAGTAGGTATACTGAAAAGTTATAGAGGGCATGTGCCATGGCTATGCCATGAAGGGAACGAAAGCGCAGAAATATAAGGGAGAGCAGGGTTCCCGATAAGGCAGCATTTATCATACTAAAAATACCTGCATAAGAATGGCAGAGAGTGAAGAGCATTACGGAAAACAAAACGCGCAGTAGCTTGCCCTTAATGTGCTCTTCCATAGTTCCAAGCAGGTAGTATCTAAAGTAGGACTCTTCCAGGTAGCCTGTAAAGATGCAGGAGATAAAGATCATTATCCATTGCGGTAAAGAAGAAGGTATCTCAATACTGCTTTGCGGAACTTCCGTACTAAATACTGTAATTAAAGATGATAAAGACAGGGCTATGCATAAGAGAGCTACAAGCGAAATTACAAAAACCAGGATGTCTTTTTTTGCCGCTTTTTCATTGAAAAGGGCTTTAAATCCATTTCTGTCAGAAATTAAATGCCACAGGAGGGCAAGGGAGGGCAGGGAGTAAAGCAGTATACGCTGTATATCACTGTAAAGAGCTTCAAAGCCCGGGGAAAAGAATAAAATGATATAGAGAACAAGGGCCTCTAAAAATATTTTTTGGGTCTTTTGACTGTTTTTCACCGATATATTATGATAGACTATATAAGGTCAAATTAATAGGATTAAATAGGGAAAAAAAAGGATGTTTTTACCTGCTTTTATTTTAATTGCGTCTATCTCTGCTGTTTTGATTGTGGTTTTTAACAAGACCAATAAGGAGAGGACTGCCTGGACCCAGTTTTATACCCGCGGCAAGGATGCCGGTTTTACCTTACGGGAAAATGAGATACTCAGAAACCTTGTAGTAGAGGCAAATGTGGCAGAACCCTCATCCATATTTTATTCACAGGAGCAGCTTGAATATTGCATAAAATTCCTCGTACGAAAATTGAATATGGTAGATGGAGAAAACAGCAATGAGTCCAATATGCTCTTGTCTAAACTTTATGATTTCCGTCAGAAAATAGAAATGGAGAAACCTACAGGGCGAGCGGGGATTTTTAACTCAAGGCAGATAAGCGAAGGTCAAAACCTTAGGGTTCTTGTTGAAGGTTCAGGTGTTTTCAGATCCCAGGTTGTAAGAAATGATAATGATTACCTTACGATTTCTCTTCCAATTTCCAACAAGCCATCAGGTACTTTTAGCTGGATGGGGCAGAAGATATCCCTTTACTTCTGGAGAGAGGAAGATGCAGGATATGTTTTTGATTCAGAAGTAGTGGATGAGCTCTTTGCAAAGGGGCTCGCTTCTTTAAGGATAGTACATACAGACTCTCTCTTTAGAACTCAGAAAAGAAAATCAATAAGAATAAAAATGAATAAGCCTGCCTACCTCTACCTTTTGGATAACAATGAAAACGCCCATACCCTGGAAAAAGATCCCGGATTAAACTGCTATCTGGAAGATATTTCCGATTCAGGATGTGCTATAATGGTAGGGGGGCTTGGTGAAGCTGATATGAGGATCAAGGTTCAGTTTGCTCTAAGCAACAGCCCGACAGTTATGAGCGGTACAGTGCGCGGCGTTGTTTACAAGGAAGATCTAAACCGCTCTTTATTGCGTGTAGAAGCAGACCCGCTTCCTGTTGATGTAAGAAATAAAATATTGGGTGAAGTCTTTGGAACATCCATGGAAGATGATGATGATTCACCCTTTAGAATGCTGGAAGAGGGAGCTGTTGCACTGCAGGCAGACCGCGGCCTTGATGCCGTTGCAAGAGGGAATGTAAATGATATTGGAGTTTCCTTTGGCTAAGAAAGCTTTTTTTCTCTTTTTGCTCTGCTCTGTTTTTTCGTTATATGCTCAGGAAAGCATACTTGAATCTTATGAACGGAATTTTGTCAGGGCTTCTTTATCATCAAAGAGCAGTGTTTTACTGGATGCGTCCCGGGATCAGCGCTTTAACGAGTTTGGCGCTTCCCTATATGAATTTGCACTGCAGTATGCTCTTTCTTATGGAGAACTCTTAAGAGATGATCCTGATATGATCATTTTAGTAACAACAGCAGCCAGGGGGGCAGGGGAGCTAAACAGCACAGTTTCCATTAACAGCCTTTTAAGTTTATTAAGTCTTTTTTCTGATTCCCATTCCAGGGTAGAAATAATCAGAGCACTTTCAAATACAGGAAGGGGAAACAGGGAACTTCTTGCTTATCTTAATAATTTTTTGGATACCCAAAACAGGGATTTTTCAAGAGGCAGCTTGATAGACTATCCTGTCTTAATTTCTACAGTTAATGCTTTGGGTGTTTTTGGAGATCCTTCTTCATTTTCTTTGCTTTTTAATACTCTTGTTTCACCATATCCGCAATCTGTTATACAGGAAACTCTTAGAGCCCTCAGCGGCATAGAAGGAAATCATAAGGATTTTCTTATAGGTGTAATTTTAAATAATCCCTTCCCTGAAAAGGCGGCTGCTTTTAGGATAGGTGCATATAACGAGAACCTTGCGATTCAGGACAGGGGAGAAATTGCCATTTCAGCATTGGGAGCAACTCTTAATTCCAACGACAGTATAGCCAATTTACTCCGTTATGACGCAGTAACTGTCCTGACACGCTTAAGGTGGAGTCCTGCTTCCACTCTTGTCATTCGAAACTTTTACAGGGTACAAAGTGATTTCGCTGAGGGACTTGCATCAAGAGAGAGGCTTTTGGAAGCGATAAGCTCTCTTGGCGTTATGAGCACTTCAGAGGCAGCAGAAGCTTTGGCTTTGCAGCTGGGCTATATAAACTCACAAACAGAAAGCAGCGGCACTTATGATGAGGCAATAGTTCTCTCTCTTATTAATGCACTGGGAGAGCTTGGAGACAAGGCTGCCTTTGACTACCTATTATATATAAGCTATTTAAACTATCCTGACAGAATTCAAAGTTCAGCAAGGGAGGCACTTAATCGTCTTCAATGGTAGATAGCAATTATCTTAGCCCTCCACTTTATGCTGCACTTGCCATGATTGCTTCTTATTATGTCAATTCACAATTAATACTGTTTTTACTGGTAATCTTTTTAATTATAATTTATTCTTTTATAAGCTCTTTACATATTTTTATTGATATTAGAAAAATATTGGTAATCTCATTGTCTTTAATTATTGGTTTTTCACTGGGTATTTTTGCAAGACAGGGGAAAGACAATTCTTTACAAATGGGATTATTGCAGGAAAATATTATTGCAGTTTCCGGCATTCTTATTGAAGATCCAAGAAGCCTCCAAGCAGGTTTAGGCTATGGTATTTTGGACTTACAGGTAACAGTTACGCATAACGGAATTCGATCCAGTGCCAAAGGTGAACTTACGGTTTTTTTCCCTGAAGACAGCATTGCAGATTTAAAGGAATTTGGCAGGGCTTCTACACTATATCTGGAGGGCAGCTTTGGCAGAGGAAACAGCAGCAATGTTTTTTATGCTGCTTCTGTGCACATAACTACTCCTCCACCTGTCATCGAAGCATTCAGGACCAATTTGCGCCTTTTAATTCTGGAACGCTTTTCATACATGCAGGGAAGTAACTCTGAATGGGGAAATTTTGCTTCTGCCCTGCTCCTGGGTGTGCGTGATAATTTGGATACAAATTTTACAGACAGTTTTAGGAATTCCGGCACCAGCCATATATTGGCTTTATCAGGAATGCATTTGGCTGTTATTTCGCTCCTTTTAAGTCTAATGTTAAAACCGCTTTTGGGTATAAGGTATGCTGCTTTAGCAGGCGCTGTTTTTATTTGTTTGTATGTATTTCTTGCAGGAGCCCAAACTTCATTAATACGCTCTTTAATAATGTATTTGCTTGGTGTTTTTGCTTTATGGACATCTTTAAAAACCAAAGGTCTTACACTTTTGGCAACGGCTTTTATACTGCAGCTGCTTTTTCAAAATAAGAGCGGAACAAGCATATCTTTTATGCTGTCTTACCTTGCACTTTTTGGCATGATTACACTGGGAAAAAGTATTTACAATTTGCTTAAAGGTAAACTACCGGAAATTTTATCATCATCCTTATCGTTTTCTTTAGCTGCTTTTCTTGTTACTTCTCCTCTTGTAGCCTATTATTTTAATACATTAAGACCCATAGGTATAATTACCGGTATTATTATTGCACCTTTAAGCACTCTATTTATGATACTATCTCTTGCAGCATTACTCTTTAGTTTTGTACCATTACCTATATGGAGTTTTTTTGCTTTTCTTTTGGATTTTTTATACGGAGTTATTAATAATATAGTTTCAGTTTCTTCTTTGGTTCCGGGAATTAATATAAGTGAGCCTTTTTGGATTATGCTTTTTTCAATTATAATTTTTGTTTTATTAATTTTATTTGCTGCCTGGGATGAAAAAAGGAGATTAAAAATTGAAGTATTCAATTAATTATAATTCTAAAAAAGACTTAAAAATATTTTTGGATGATCATGGCCTTGGAATGAGAAAAAAGCTGGGGCAAAATTTTTTGATTAATCCATCAACAAGAAAAAATCTAATAGACGCACTAGATTTAAAAGGAGACGAAACTGTTTTTGAAGTGGGTCCCGGCCTGGGTGCCATGACAGTAATGCTATTGGAGAAAAGCTCATTTGTAAATGCTTTTGAAATTGATCCTGCTTTTTGTAATATACTCCTTGATCTTTTTTCAGAACACAAAAATTTTAAACTTATAGAAGGTGATGTCTTAAAAACATGGTATCAGTATAAAGAAAAAAAAGATTTTTATTTATTCAGTAATCTTCCCTATAACATTGGCTCTGTTTTACTTGCAGATTTTATAGAAAATAATTTTTTATTTAAACGTATTGTAGTTACAGTTCAAAAAGAAGTTGCTGAGCGAATGGCTGCAAAGCCTAACTCAAAAAATTATTCGTCTTTTTCTGTGCTATGTTCTTCTGTATATAAAATAACACTTTTAAATAAAATTAATAGTGCATCTTTTTATCCTGAGCCTAATGTCAGCTCTCAGGGAGTCAGGTTTGATTTACTTGAAAACAAAGAAAAATATTCACCTATTTTTTATCCTCTTGTCCGAAGCTTGTTTTCCCAAAGAAGAAAAACTATAAAAAATGGATTAACTGCATATCTAAAAAGCTCACATGGCAATAAGGCTCTTCCATTTAATGCTTTGGATCTTTTATCACTTTCAGGTATAAATGGAGATAGACGCCCTGAAACTCTGGAAATTGCAGAATTTTCAAAATTAGCAAACTGTCTTCAAAATATTTCAGGAGAGATTGCTTGAAAGAGATAAGTATAATGAGCAGAATCACACTTCTTGAAGAAAAAATATTGAAAATATGTGAGAACTGCGGACGAAAGCGAAATGAAATAAAAGTTATGGCTGTGTCCAAGAATCATGGAATAGAAGAAATTAAAGAAGTCTATAATGCAGGGATTTCCATGTTTGGTGAAAATCGCATTCAGGAAGCAGTTAAAAAATTTGAATATGAAGAGCTTAGAAAAAATATTGATCTTCATTTTATAGGGAATCTACAGAGGAACAAAGCTAAAAAGGCAGTTAATTTTTTTGACTGCATACAGACTCTTGATAGGGATAGTCTACTAGATGAACTTGCCGTCTTGACTTCTATAAAAGAAGAGCCTTTAATGGTATTATTGGAGTTTCATACGGGAGAGGATACTAAAGCAGGGTATAGGTCTCTTGAAGATTTATTCTGGGCTGTAGAAAAGCTGCTTTTATGTCCGGGTCTAAAGCTGGAAGGTTTAATGACTATGGCGCCTTTTACTTCCTGTAAAGATAGTCAGAGAAGGTCTTTTAAAGCCTTATACAAGGCAAAGGAAGAGGTTAAAAAGCGCTTTTTGCTTGAAATGCCATGTTTATCCATGGGTATGACGCAAGATTTTGAAACTGCAATTGAAGAGGGTTCTACGCTTTTGCGTATAGGTTCAGGAATTTTTGGAGGAGATTAATGAGAAAAATTTTAATTATAGTATTAATTTTATTTTTATCTTCTTCTAATTTATTCACTCAGGATCAGGGTACCTTGCACTTTGATATGTCTGATTTTCCGCAATGGTCAAGGGATCTGCGTCGCGCAGAAATTATTGCTTTTGGTTCTTTTCCCTTTACCTACTTTTTTACTAATTTTAGTTATGATATTTACAGAATGTCAGGGAATAACTGGGACAGAAGATACGCTCCCTGGCCTATAACCGCTCCCGGAGCATTTGAAAAATCCAACAGTGAAAAATTTATTATAATAGGTGTTGCAGCAGGAACTTCTATAGTCCTTGCCCTGGTTGATTACATGATAGAGAGCTCAAGAAGAAACCGCATTCAAAGGCACCTTGAAACTTATCCTGACGGCATCCCTGTTATTATTACAAGACCTCTTGATGAAGAGTATGAATAATGGGGTCTTACAAGAGCCGTCTTGATTTATCTATATCACCGGGAATAAGACTTGACCTTTATATTGCGAATAATTTAAAACTTCTTACACGTTCCCAGATAAAAGCAAGAGACCTTAAGGCTTTTATTGACGGTGCAGAGGTTAAACTATCCAGAATAATAAAAGGCGGGGAGCTTCTTGAACTTAGCTGGAATGAAGAGGAAAATGTTTTTTTAAAAGCAGAGGATATCCCTTTGGATATTGTTTATGAAGATGACAGGGTTATAGTTGTAAATAAAGCCCAGGGAATGGTTGTGCATCCTGCAGCAGGGAATTGGAGCGGAACTCTTGCAAATGCCCTATATTACAGAAAGCTTAAAAAAAGTGATGCTTTAGAAACAGGGAAATCAGCTTTGGAACTAAGAACAGGAATTGTTCACCGTCTAGATAAAGATACTTCAGGGCTTATAATAGCAGCATGGGATGATAAAGCGCATAACTATTTATCCGAACAGTTTAAGGCAAGAAGGGTAAGTAAGACCTATGCTGCCATAGTGCATGGTGTTCCAAAAAAGCATGCCGGCATTATAGATAACTATATAAAACGTTCATATAAAAACAGAAAGATATTTACAGTTGCAAATGAAGAAAACCGAGGAAAAAAAAGCAGGCGTAGTATTACTCACTATAAACTTGTTAGGTCTTATGGGAATTATTCCCTTCTTTGTCTAAGACCCAAGACAGGCAGAACGCATCAGCTTAGAGTGCATTTAAAGCATATGGGTTTTCCCATTTTAGGAGATCCTCTTTACGGAAGAAAAGATAAAATGTATTCAAACTTACCCTTAATGCTTCATTCCAAAAATCTTAAAATAAGGCTGCCTGATCATAATAAGTATAGTTATTTTAAGTCTCCTTTACCTCTTCGTTTTAAGGAATTTTTACTTAAACAGAAAAATACTTAGAAATTTGCAATGGCATTTTTCCCCAGTGATCTTGCTTTTTCCAAGAGAAGATGACCTTTTTTTATTTCTGAACTTTTATTTAGTTTTAAGCTGTTTAAATGGGGATCAAGGCAGTTCCCGCCCTTGAACAATCTAAAGTGCCAGGGAGAATTATCTATAATGGGAGCAAGTTCTTCAATGTCGCTTCTGGATATCATGTTTTCAGGAAGTATTAATGTCCTGTATTCGTGTAAAACAGGGGAATTATAAAGCAATGCCGCACTTTGCTGCAATTTTTCACCCGGCTTAAAATTTGTTTTTATTGGATTTGATAAAAGTTCTGAATAACGCCAGGGGGATAGTTTTAGATCGAGGGCAATGTAATCCGGGCAGTATTCTTCGTTTTTTATTAAACTATCTAAAATTTCCGGGAACATACCGTTAGTGTCAAGTTTAACTTTTAAGCCTAATTTTTTTAGAGCAGTGATTATTGCGGGCAGTTCATTCTGTAGGCTGGGTTCTCCGCCGCTTAACACTACTGCTTTAATTACTTTTTCTCTTTTTTTAAAGTAAGAAAGGCAATCATTAAAATCCATGGCGTCTTCGACATTGTTTGGATTTAAGAGTTCGTTATTATGACACCATGGACAACGTAAATTACAACCCGGGAAAAACAACACTGAAGAGATAAGACCCGGATAGTCTAAAAAACTGTTTTTTTGTAAAAAAACTTTCAGCGGCAAGTAGTTAGCTGTAAACCGCTAATTTACCTATGGCCTCTGCATCTTTTGCGCGGCACAGTTCACTTCCATCAGGCGAAACAAGTATTGCCATTGGGGTAGAAAATACATTCCACTTTTGTGCTTCCTGTAAGCCGTCATTTGTATCAGCATTAACAAGATTAACAGGAACTCCCAGTCTCCCCGCTGCATTTTTTGCAGAAGGACAGGCAGGACAGGATGCTCTTACAAATAAAAGCAGTTTATTCTCTGTTTTAAAAGATGGAGAATAGGCGGCGGCGGAATGCGTAAAGTGAACTTCACTATCAATTTGCTTTTGTGCCTCTACCATGCTGTAGAGCCGCCGCTCACCGTATTCTTCCCTCTTTCCCCGGTTCCAGTTGCGTACAGAACGGTAATAACCGACAATACGACTGTAAACTTCCGCTGGCGTCCCTTCTATATTTGCAAGGGCCTCCCTAGCCGCGCTCAATTCCATTTCAATGACCTCAAGGTTTCTCATAAAACATCCCCGTAATATATATTGCTAATTAACAGCAAGTAATTTTGATTTTTCACTTTCAAGTTCCAGTATCTTTTTCCTTATCTCGTTTTCTTTTTCTTCTTTGCATTTTTCACAGTAAAAATGTTCGCCTCTTAAATATCCATGAACAGGGCAGACAGAAAAAGTGGGGGAAATAGTAAAATATGGTATTCTATACTGTTCTGATATGGTCTTAACCAGATCCCTGCAAACATGCCAGTCTTCAATGGACTCACCTAAAAAGGCATGAAAAACAGTTCCTCCTGTATATGTAGTTTGAAGCTCTTCCTGTAAATCCAAAGCTTCAAAAATATCGTCGGTTTCCATCACAGGAAGCTGTGTAGAATTTGTGTAGTAAGGTTCTTCATAACCGGAACTTATAATTTTTGGATATTTTTGTTTGTCATGTTTTGCAAGCCTGTAGGATGTAGATTCTGCGGGGGTTGCCTCCAGGTTAAAAAGCTCACCTGTCTCTTCCTGAAAATCAGCAAGCTTATCCTTCATAAAATTAAGAACTTTTAATGAAAAATTCCGTCCCTGTTCTGTTGCTATAGTAATGTCCCTTCCAAGAAAATTCATTAAACATTCATTCATTCCTACAAGCCCTATTGTGTTAAAATGATTATCAAGGGTTTTAAGATAACGATAGGTGTAAGGGAAAAGACCTCCTTCAAGCAGCCTTGAAATTAGTTTTCTTTTAATTCTAAGGCTTTCCTTTGCAAGATCCATTAGTTTTTCCAGGCGCTTAAAAAAATCTCCCTCATTTTTTGCAAGATAACCTATGCGCGGAAGGTTAATTGTTACAACACCTACAGAGCCGGTTAATTCATCTGAACCAAAAAGCCCGCCGCCTCTTTTTCTTAGTTCGCGTTTATCAAGCTGCAGGCGGCAGCACATTGAGCGTACATCTTCAGGATTTAAATCCGAGTTAATAAAATTTTGAAAGTAAGGTGTTCCATAACGTGAACACATTTCAAATAACAGCTGTGCATTATCACTTTCCCAGTCAAAATCCTTGGTGATATTATAGGTTGGAATGGGGTATTGAAAACCCCTTCCTTCAGCATCTCCTTCAAGCATAAGCTCAATAAAGATCCTGTTTATGCGCTTCATTTCTTCCTGGCAATCCCCATAGCAAAAGTCCATTTCTTTTGAACCAACTATTGCCTTTGTATTTTTAAGATCATCAGGGCAGTTCCAGTCCAGGGTAATATTGGTAAAGGGAGCCTGACAGCCCCAGCGGCTTGGAGTGTTGACACCAAAAACAAAGCTCTGAAGGCACTGTTTAATTTCCTTGTCAGAAAGATTATCCACTTTTACAAAGGGGGCAATGTATGTGTCAAATGAACTAAAAGCCTGGGCACCTGCCCATTCATTCTGCAGACAGCCCAGGAAATTTACTGCTTGTTGTATAAGGGTGGAAAGGTGCTTTGCAGGCTTGCTTGTGATCTTGTCCTGTACTCCGCCCAAACCCTCTATTATTAGCTGACGTAAAGACCATCCGGCACAATAGCCTGAAAACATAGATAGATCATGTATATGAAAATCTGCGTTTCTGTGGGCTTTGGAGATTTCTTCGGGGTAAATATTTTTTAGCCAATAGTTGGCTGTAATGCTACCCGAATTATGCAAAATTAAGCCGCCCAGAGAATAGTTTACATTTGCATTTTCGTTTACCCTCCAGTCCGACTGTTTTAGGTAACCGTCCATAGTACTATCTATATCAAGCATCAGGTTTTTTGCGTCTCTGATTGCCTCGTGGCGCGCTCTATATAGAATATAAGCTTTTGCAACTGCTGTTTCGTTTAAGGCAATTAATGCGTTTTCCACCAGATCCTGTATTTCCTCTATTGCAGGGATGGAATTGGGATGCCGCTTAATCATCA
>Ga0099364_10001109_pt1 | contig 44875 bp, 34 predicted proteins | sample TergutTh196P3_FD_73070 | JGI IMG/M metagenome (GOLD analysis project Ga0099364, IMG submission 73070) | Microcerotermes parvus P3 segment gut microbial communities from Pointe-Noire, Republic of the Congo - Th196 P3 | ecosystem: Host-associated > Arthropoda: Insects > Digestive system > Gut ...
TCCTCACTTACCGTTCCGCCGTTGACGGTTATGCTGTTGCCTGTGATGTTGCCAATGCCGGAATCATGATCAATGATATTTCCATATTCGTCACTTTCGGAAACGATTGAACCGGCGCTGATGAGTCTCACCTCTCCGCCGCTGAAGGTGATGGTGTTGTCTCTTATGTCGCCGGACCTGGTCCATCCGCCCTCGATCCAACCACCCACTTTTTTGCCGCTGAAGATGATGATGTTATCGGTGACGTTGCCATCATTAGACCCGCCGCTGAAGACACCTTCATCAACCTCCGTTTCGCCGCTGATAATGATTTCGTTGTCTGTGACGTTGCCTTTTCCGGATTGGCCGCCGCTGACATGTCTCACCGTTACGTCGCTGATGAATACGGTGTTACCAGTGATGTCGCCTCTCTGAGTATACCCGCCGGCATCGACCGTAGTACCACCCACCGTTCCGCCGCTGACGGTGACGATGTTGTTTTCAACGTTGCCCTTAACAGTATTTCCGCCTCTGATATTCTCGATCACCGTCCCACCACGGACGGTGACGGTGTTGTTTGTGACATCGCCCATGCCGCTGCCACTAATGATGTTCCCATACTCGTCATGTTCGTCGTCTACACCACCGCCAGTGATATATTTCACCGTTCCGTCGCTGATTTCGACGCTGTTGTATGTGGCGTTGCCCTTGCCTTGAATTATGACGCCATCGACCCCGCCATTCACGGTACCGCCGCTGATGGTGACGTCGTTGCTTGTGGCGTCGCCATTGCGGCTATAACCGCCATTGATAAAACCTAATCCGTCAGAACTCCCCACCGTTCCGCCGCTGATTTTGACGCTGTTGCTTATGGCACCGCCTTTGAGGCTATTACCGCCGGCGACCCCATTCCTTACTACTACGTTGACGCCGCTGACCTCGACGCTGTTGCCTATGGCGTTGCCCTCTTGGGTCAAGCCGCCGGCTACTCCACGTAAAACTCCACCGCTGATGGTGACGCTGTTGCCTATGGCGTTGCCCTTTCGGGTCAAGCCGCCGTCAACCCAGTCATCAATATCGCCGCCTTTTATGTAAACTTTGTTTCTCTCGACATGAACATCCTCACTTATACTTATACCACCGTCGACATGATTGACCGCACTGCCATTTACTGTGACCGTGTTGTCGGATGGACTATCGAGATCGGGAAAAAGAGCGCTCGGGATCCCATAAATGGGGTGATTCCGCAATCCTGGCGTGGGGCCTTCGGGATGGTTGATATCTTCCGCCCATGCCGCGCCGCCCGCAATCAGACACGCCACAAAAACCAACAAAACCAGCAAACAAAATTTCTTTCTCATTTCACACTTCACTCTCCTTAATCTTTTGATTTTCCTGACTTCCGCGAAAGTTATCCACATTTTCAGTAATATCAAGGCGTTACGAAAAACCCAAGGCACTACATCTTACTTTTTTGATGCAGTGCCTTGTTCCAGTGTTTTTTTCGGGCGTTTTATTATTAGGGCTGCGACTATCAGTTTTCCGGCTCTGTCTGACAGTCCCTGAGATATTTCCGACGGGCGCGATATTTCGACATCGACGTTATCTCCGTCGGACGCGTGCTGTGCTTTAATCCAAGGCTTTTATATATTTGGCTCGCTCCCGGACTGAGTCGTATTGGAAAACGATATAATGTCCCGCTGGATTTATCACGCATCAGCGACGACGTCACGCCTATCAGCGCTTCACGTATTTTCTCAACGCTCATGTCGACATGCTGAGTAAGCTTCAACCGCATCTGGAGATGACGGATACAGGCATATGCCATATATATCAACGACACATGAGCGTGTATCCGTTCCTCCTTGTGATGATATATCGGCCGTATCTTCAATCCGCTCTTGCTTATGCGAAAACTTTCCTCTATACGCCACAAAGAATGGTAATGAGACAATACGCTTTTTATTTCCTCAATATCAGAAACAGGCAGATCCGTCACTACGCCGTGCAGACCGTCCCATTTCGCATCCGACGCTATCTTCTCCTCGTCAAGTACATAACCCTCGGCTTCTTTGCCATCTGAGGCTTTTATATATCTATTACGACCCTTGTTGCTTTTGACTGAGGAAGGTTTTATTTCGCCTGATTTGTTAAGCTTTTTCTCCAAACTCGATACCAAACGTTCCCGCTTTTTCGCGTCTTTGGCCGCGCGTTTCGCGCTCCAGGTCACGAGCATATTGGCCCCTTTGTACTGCAACACAACATAACGCACAGAGCCTTTTGAGCCTGGTAACTCCGTGTACAATTCGCTGTTTAATATCTTTTCCTTCATACCGTTGCTTAAATTCTTCAATCTTGCTCCGACGACATAATGAAGCCCTTGCTTACTAAGGCTCGAAATATCACATATCTTATAAAATATGGCGCTGTCCGCAACTACCACGCCCTCGCTCTGTGGGTATTCATCACGCCTCCAAGTGTCCATGAACTTTTGGAAGGTATCTCCTTCATACGTGTCGCCGGGGAACAGTTCGTACCACAGCGGCAAACCTTCCGGCGTCGTCGCAAGCGCAAGTACCGTCTGTGTCTCGTTTACCTTATTGTCCTTGCTGTAGCCGAACTTGCGTAGATCGTCCTCCTTGTTACTCTCGTTGTAAAGGGTCGTTACATCAAACAACATCAGGGTCGGGCTCGATTCAAGCAGACCATCCGAGTTGTACCGGACTATCTTTTTTACTCGATCCTCTCTCTTATAAAGTCCGTCGAGGAAACGGTACATCCGATCCTCCGATACATCTATGGCACAACTGTCGGCAAACCATTCCGACATGCTGAGCTTGCTCGAAGGGCGGGCCAGTATACCGGCAAGCATCTGTTTTAACAGAGTCCTGTTACCCATATCCCTGGCGGAATTGCCAAAGACCCTGTCGTACCCCATGTGGCTGAATATCTTTTCGGCTGCTTCCATGGGGCCTTCCACTATCGTGGATTCGTTTTCGAGATTGGCAATCTTTACCGTGGCGTCGTCATTCACCGACTTTTCAAACGGTTGAGGTTCGCAAGGCAATTCCGATTCAGTGAAAAGTTCTCTTTGAGGATCGCTGTCTTTTCTCTCCTGTTCCAGGTTTTCAATTACCTGTTTGGCCAGCAGTTTGAGTTTAGCAAGAGCTTCGTCGTTGGAAGCCACGCCGATGTACTGCACTATGCGTTGAGATACAGATTTGCCGTTCCTGACGGACTCTACAATCTGTACTGTTTTCCTTGGGCTGTTCGGTGAAGATTTCGTCCTGATAAACATGAGAGAAATATATCATGCCATCACCAAAAAGTCAAGAGGAATATTTTACTAGGCACTACATTTTCGATTTTCACTCTTCTTTATTTGTTAAATCTCGTTTTCTTTGATTATTACTGGATTTATCTCACACACTCTTCGTTATTTTCGTCGGTTTTTGGGACTTAAGCGCGGAAGTCAGGACCCCAAGGGCAACGGTCATTATATCATAAGGTCTCGTTTTTGCAGTGTATTGGGAACCACAAAAAACCCCGGTGTTTTTGCGTTTTTCGGCATGTTGCCTTCCGTAAAAAAACCGCCCCTAAGGGCGGCTATAGTAGTCCTCAAAGTTTTTTTTCGGCCTCTTAATCGTCATCCTTCGGAGGCTGAGACTTCAGCAGATTCGCCAACGCTTCAAGCGCTTCGTCTTTGTCCCCGCATTTTTCGATTATAGTCATGATCATTTTTATCATGCCGTCCCATTGCTTATCAGTCATAACTTCTTCCCCCTTCATCGTTGCCGCGGTCATGGTTCATTCCCCCTATTTAACGTTTTACACGCGCGCTCACAACGTTATTTCGCCCGCGAAATTATTGCGGAATATTCCGCCCACTTCGATGAGATCGGAAGTTTTGCCGAGCGCCCACATCAATTTAACCACCGCCGCCTCCGTGGTCATATCGCCCGCCGATATGGCCCCTGCCTCCAGCAGCCGCCGGCCAGTTTCGTACGCGCTCATCTCAACGCTTCCTCTCAGGCATTGACTGCGCGTTACGACCGGAACACCGGACGCTGCCAGCCCGCGAACCGCCTCCGCGACGTCTCGCCCCACACAGGGCACGTTTCCCGCTCCGAACGCTTCGATAACCGCTCCCTTGAAGCCCATGCTCCGGATTGCGCCCAATATTTCCGGATTCGCCCCGGGGACAAGTTTCAGCAAAAAAACGTCGGGGCAGATTTGATTTTCCAAACGCGCTTCGTATTCGCCGTCAAACGGCGGACGATGCGAAACGTCAAGACCGAATGCCGTCATCGACGCCAAGGGAGGGGCTCCCACGCTCTCGAACGCGCAAATACCGGATGTGCTGGTTTTGACGGCGCGAACTCCGTTTATGATTTGATTGCCGAAGGAAACCGTCACCCCCCCGATATTATTCGAAACAGCATTAACGGCGAGGGCGAGATTGGACGGCGCGTCGCTGTTTGGATTATCTGAGGGTATCTGTGAGCCTGTAATCGTTACGGGCTTTCTTACTCCGCGAAGCATAAACCCAAGCGCGGACGAAGTGTAAGCCATAGTGTCCGTGCCGTGCGTCACAATGACCCCGTCCGCGTGGCTCAGAGCTTCCCACGCGGCGGACGCAATTTGGCTCCAATGCTCCGGCCCTATGTTTGAGCTGTCCAGGTTCATCAATACTTCCGATGAGAATTTGTGATCGGGAAAGCGGGACTCAAGGAAGCCGGGAATCCTTCCGGCGTCGCCCGGAGCAAGACCGCGCTCGCCCGGAATTGAAACGATCGTCCCGCCTGTGGAGATGATATGGATTTTCATTCCCCGAAGAGTTTACGCCCCTCGTTGACGATGAACATTCCCGAGACAACCATCGCGCTCCACGAGGGAATCGAAGCAGTATCGGCGGTGTTGGTCATCATGGCCGCCGCGGCAAACAACATATAAGCGCCCACCGTGACGGTGATCCACCACTTTCCGACACCGGACCTGTAATTCTCGAACGCCATGAAAGCGCGCGCGCATGCCGCGAATATCATCCAAATCCCGGCCAAAACAGGTAATCTGAATAATATCAGTCCCGCGCGCGTAAGAAACAACACGCCAAAGACCGCGTTCAGAACGCCGATAAGTATGAACCATTTTGGGCGGATCGGGGAGTTCTTGAGGGAAATGTACGGCACCAGATAATTGAGGCCGGAAACAAAAAGACCGACTCCAACCGCAGTCGGAGGCGAAGGAGATTTCAGAATAGGATTGAGCGCGCCCAAGGCGCCAATCAAAATAATTATCACCCCGTCGGTGAACAGTGTCCACCGTACGGTTTTAATAAAACCCGGCTCGAAGTTCGCGGCTGGGTTCATTGGGTGTTGGAGTACCGCGAGGCGTTTCTCTCGACCACCATGCGAATTAAAGCGTTGTTTCTCCACGACGAGCTTTGCTTTACCGTCCCGCTGCTGGTCATCACCACCGCCGTCACTATCAGAAAGACGATGATCAGCGTCGCAAGCAGCATCTGGTACGCCTTATTCTGCTTGACATAAAGAGAGTTGCGCCGTCTATTGGTTCTTTGCGTTGCCCGCATCCGGTCATCATCTCCTTTCGCTGCCGCGGATTTGAACATTTAGTTATTTCACGTTAAATTCTACATTAAAATTTCGGTCCTGTCACTGTCAGTATACGATGAAAAAATCAAGGCAGGTACGCAATGCCGCCCGCGGCGGCGCCGGTCACTCTGATTAGGTCGCGCGGCGACATTAAAAAGAGCAGCCCTCGCGCCCCAGCGTTGATCGCTATCCTCTCATGATTCAGAGCATCCTCATAAATATATACCGGATAGTTTTTGCGCCCGATGGGAGAACATCCACCCCTGTCATATCCGGTTAGGTCTCTCAATTCTCTGATGTTTACCATCGTGACGCTCTTATTGCCTGAGAGCGCCGCCAACGCCTTGAGGTCAAGTTCCAACCCGGCGGGCACGCACGCCTCAATCACGCCGGTTTTGTCCCCTCTCAGCACGAGCGTCTTGTAAACCAGCTCGAACGGCAGGCCTATGTCCGAGGCGGCGCGCTCGGCGGAGAGGTCGCGCTCATCGAAGTCGAAACGAATCAACTCGTACGCGACGCCCAATTCATCAAGCCTGCGCGCCGCGTTCGTCTTTTTGACGCCCTTCGATGAGCCGGCCATAACACTAATCCCCTCTTATCCTAAGGACATTGCCTCTTAATATCACAGCGGCGATTTCCAGCGACTCGTCCAGGAGAACTATGTCGGCTATATGTCCGGGCGACAGACTTCCCCGTTCGCCTGAGACCCCGATTGCCGCGGCTGGATTGGTCGACGCGCACTTTACCGCCGAATGAAGGGGTATGCCCATATCCCGCACAACAGTGACAAGACATCCCATCAGATCCGTTACCGAACCGGCCAGCGTCCTGCCGTCCGAAAGCGTTGCCGTTTTACCGGTCACTTTCATCGGCAGCTCGCCGATTTCGTACTCCCCGTCATTCAAACCGGCTGCCATCAGGCTGTCGCTGATCATTACGACACGGTCGTCGCCGAACATCCTGAACGCGGCCCTTACCGCTCCCGGATGAACATGCACGCCGTCGCAGATCAATTCCACGCGGCAATCCGGCGTATCCGCGGCGGCTCCGATAACGCCCGGTTCCCTGTGATGAAGCGGCGGCATGGCATTAAACAGGTGGGTGACGAGCTTCGCTCCGGCGGCAAACGCCTCCATAGCCGTGTCGTATGTCGCGGTCGTGTGGGCTATGGAACAAACCGTCTCGCCCGAGATCTCCCTTATTACGTCCATCGCTCCCTCCACCTCGGGGGCTATCGAAAGTATCTTCACCATTCCATTTGACGCCGCTTGCAGCCTTCGGAAGAGAGCAATGTCGGGATTCCTCACGTAACTTGGATTTTGCGCCCCGGTTTTTTTGGGGGAGATGAAGGGACCCTCCAGATTTATACCGGCCACTGACGCGCCATCCCGCGCCGCTGTGCGTGATATTTCACCGCAAGCTTGCGCGAGCGCCTCCTCCGGCAGGGTCAGCGTGGTCGGACACAGCGCCGTAACGCCCCGCGACGCTTGATATTTCGTCATTGTCTCCATACCGCCCGCGTCGCAAGCCGTGAACTCAAATCCCATACAACCGTGAAGGTGAATATCCATCAGGCCCGGTATGGCGTAAAGACCGCGAGCGTCTATCTCCTCTCCCGACGCGCCGCCGGAAGTAATGAAATCCCCTTCCGTGAATATATCGCGCCGCTCAAAACCGCCTCGTTCGTTGAAAACATTCGCTCCCTTTATTATCATATTCGTCACGCTCCTAAATCAAAGACAGGGCTTCGACGTCGCCCACCAAAGTTACGTCGTTGTGCAACTGAAGAACCGAGGCCGGCACTGAAGGGGTAACGGGGCCGAAGAACGCCTTCTTCAATATCTCCGACTTTTGAACTCCGCTCGCAACAACCAGAATACGCCTGGACTGCATGATGGACCTTATGCCCATCGTGATCGCGCTTCGGGGCATGGCCTCCTCACTCTCGAAGAAGCGTTTGTTGGCTGCTATCGTTGTTTCAGACAATTTAGCGACGTGCGTATCCTTGTCGAACGCCGTACCCGGCTCGTTGAATCCTATATGGCCGTTTTGCCCCAGGCCGAGAAGCTGCATATCGACGCCCCCAACCTTCGTTATCAGGCGCTCGTATCTCGAACACTCGTTCTTCGTGTTGGCTGCCATTCCGTCGGGAATGTGGGTATGCTCCGGGGATATATTCACCTGATCCCATAATTTTCGTTTCATGAAATAGTGATAGCTGTTTTCGTCGTCCTTGGAGAGTCCGACATATTCGTCGAGATTGACTGTCACCACTTGAGAAAAGTCGATATCGCCCTTTTTGTACCATTCTATGAGCTGCCGGTAAATTCCAAGCGTAGTGGAACCGGTGGCCAGCCCCAACACGCAATTCGGTTTCAGTATAACCTGAGCCGACAGAATATTTGCCGCCTTTCGGCTCATATCATTGTAATCCGTGGCTCTATACACTCTCATCAGTGTCGTCATCCCTTCATTCTTTTTTGTCGTTCTCCCAGCTCGGAGTCCTGAGATTATACGACACAATTATGAAACGGAACAGAGTTTTGTAAATATCACCGTTTAAAACCCTAATCGGCATCGTCCTCCGTGGATGGAGAGGGAATCTCCGTTGTTTCCAACGTATCGGAAAGAAGCAAAGCGCTTCGTTCGGCAGGCAGTTCCTCAACAGTTCGTAAAGTCCGCTCTATTACTCGCGAACGCACTCCAATGGTATCGACTTCCTTAACGGCGGAATCCAATTTCTTTTTCAGTTTGTCCATGACGCCGCCGAACTTGCCAAACTCGGTTTTAACAGCGCCTAAGAGTCCCCACACCTCGTTTGTCCGCCGCTCTATCGCAAGCGTTCGGAATCCCATTTGCAGGCTGTTAAGAAACGCCGCGAGATTTGTAGGGCCAACGACCGTAACTTTAAACACGCGCTGTATATTTTCAAATAATTCCGGACGCCGCACAACTTCGGCATATAAAGCTTCCGTTGGCACAAACATAATTGCGAAGTCCGTTGTCACCGGCGGATTAATATATTTATCGTGTATGCCTTTGGCGCATCTTTTTACCGCGCTCTCAAAAGCGTTGGATATCCGTTTCATCTCATCATCCGAGGCGGCGGCGTCATAAGCGTCAAGCAGCCGTATATAATCCTCCGTCGGAAATTTTGAATCTATGGGCAGCAAAAGCATTTTATCCTCGCTGTTTTTATCGGGAAGTTTTACGACGTAATCCACGCACTCCCTGCTGTCCGGCCTAATCGCCGCTTGAGGTTCGTATTGCCCCGGTGACAGTATCTGTTCCAGGATAGAGCCAAGCTGAATTTCGCCCAATGTGCCTTTGGTTTTGACGTTTGTCAGCACGCGCTTCAAATCACCCACGCCTGACGCGAGCTGCTGCATTTCGCCGAGCCCCTGATGAACTTTTTCCAACCGCTCGCTGATGAGCTTGAAAGAATCATTGAATCTTTTTTCAACGGTGTCCTTCAGATTTTCGTCCACAGTCTTCCGCACTTCTTCGAGTTTCTTTGAATTTTCCTCCCTTATTGCCTTGAGCTGTTCCTCAATTTTTTGACGAATACTCTCCTGCAGTTTATTCATATCATCATATTGCTCTCGCTGCCTGTCGTTAAAAAATTTCACATTCTGAGTGAAGCTGTCTTCAAAAGATTTTAACGATTTGCCTTGTTCTTCGCGCATTTCCTTCGATATTGCTGCAAAGAGTTCGCGCTGGCTGTCGGATTTGCCGTCGAGCATTGCCGTAAGTTCTTTAAGTTGATTTGAAAAAATTTCAAATTGTGTCTTTTGCGTTTCTGACAAACCGGAAATAGCGTGCCTGACAGTCTCGCTCAGATAAGTAAATGATTTAGCCAGTTCCTCACGATTTTCACGCGACGCCTTGCCGCTTTCATCGCGATTTCGCGCAAATTCATCACGTGTTACAGAATCCACCCTGGCAAAGTTCGAATCAAAAATCACGCGAAGGCGCTCCAATTCTTTCGATAATCGAACACCGCCGAGGTTCTTTACGCACGCAGCCAGGATAATAACCGCAAGCACGCAAAGCGTCACCAGCAACGCTATGATAATAATTTCCATTGAGCTTAACCTCCAACAAAAAAGCGACGCTTCAGTCGAAGGTCGCTTTTTTTATAAATTCATTCTTCGCAAAAAAATTATTTTTTCTTCGCGCTGGTATTTACAGCATCCTTGAGCGCCTTGCCCGCGCGGAACACTGGAACCTTCTTCGCGGGAATGTCGATCTCCTCTTTCGGGTTCTGGGGATTACGCCCCTTGCGTGCCGAACGATGCTGAACCTCGAACGTCCCGAACCCTACAGCCTGTATCTTCTCGCCCTTCGCGAGAGATCCCTGAATCGCACCAAAAACCGCGTCAACCACTTCAGCGGCTTTCTTCTTGGTAAGGCCCTCTACTTTCGCAGCTACCTCATTGGCCAATTCCGCCTTCGTCACTATCTCTCCACCTCCGAATATATATTAGGCTTGATAAAGCCGCCCTGGAACTGCATTTCGATATTATGCACATAAACCGTGTTGCAGTCAAGCTATTATCGCAATTAGTTCGTTATTTTTCGGGCATTTTTGTGGTTATTTATTTCTGAAAAACAATCTTATCGGCGTCCCGGAGAATTCGGCCATGCGGCGCAAGATGTTCTCCAAGCGGCGCTCAAACGGGCGGGAAACCAGTTTTTCATCGTTCACGAAGAACACGAATGCGGGAGGCACGCCTTCCGCCTGAGTGCAATATGAGATTTTAAGAGACCTCCCTCTGCCGTCTCCCGGCATCCTCTCGAACGCAAGCACCTCACGAACGAGCCGGTTCAATTCGGAGGTAGTTATACGGCGTCTTCTGTTTCCATCGACGGCGGCGAGGTGGCCGCCGAGTTTTGAAACGCCCCGCTTCGTGAGCGCCGACATAAAAATGATGGGGGCATGCGATGCGAACGGCAGCTCATCTTTCAGCTTGTCTCGCATTTTGTCCCCGATCCTGGCATCCTTCGGCGCGAGGTCCCACTTGTTTACCGCAATTACAAGCCCCCTGCCGCGATCCAGCACATGTCCCAACAGGCGCTTATCCTGCTCCGTCACGAGTTCCGACATGTCGAGCAGCGCCACTGCCACACGGCTTTTGTCAATGGCCTGATAGGTTCGGACCGTTGAGTAATATTCGACGTCGGAGCCTATCCGTGACTTCCTTCGCAGACCTGCGGTGTCGAGAAATCTGTATCTCACTCCGTCCAGATCTACGATCGAGTCCACCACATCCCTGGTTGTCCCGGGAATTTCAGAGACGAGCGAGCGTTCGCTGCCGGCCAGCACGTTGAATAAACTCGATTTGCCGGTGTTCGGGCGGCCAACTAGCGCGACCGGTATCTCCGGAGAAGTCTCCCGCGCGTCGTCCTCATCCCCCGTGAGAAAATTCACCATCTCATCCAGGAGATCGCCCATGTTAAAATTGTGCGTTGCGCTCACGGGTAAAACTTTGAACCCCAAGGTCTCCGCCTCGTATGCCGCGTCAAGCTTTTCCGGGTTGTCGAGCTTGTTCACCGCGACGATGACACGGCTCCCGCCCCTGCGCAGCATCGACGCTATCTCGAAGTCCATCGGTGTTACCCCGTCGCGCCCATCAAGCACCAATACCACTCCGTCGCTCTCGGCGATTGCGTGCCTCACCTGTATTTCCATCTTTTCCATTATAATGGCGTGGCCATCCTCGGTATCACCCATTATTCCGCCGGTATCAACGATGTAAAACCTGCGGCCGCTCCATGAAATTTCGCCGTACAACCTGTCCCTGGTAACGCCGGGGAAGTCGTCGACTATAGCCTCACGCCGTCCGAGTAGCCTGTTAAAGAGCGAGGACTTTCCCACATTGGGACGCCCGACTATTGCCACAATACCCAAAGACTCACCATCTTCCTTATTTTGAGTTAAAAGCCTATGAAAGCATTTTGCTTTTTCCCATAAAATATTTTCGTAATTTCTGTTTTTTTAAAATCCTAACGTAAGTTGCTCAAAATCAAAGCGATTTAGTGAAACGTTATTTGTGGTTCCCGTCATTTCATAGTTAGTCAACAGCGCTTCTGTCATTGCATTTCTGTTTTTTTCCTTCGCGCCAACAAAATAGAAATGCTCTTGTGTTACTATGTGGCAAGAATCCCATATGGTATTTATATATGGATTCTCCCTATACTTATTGAAAGCCCACGTGGATAACATAAACTTTGCGCCGGTTTCCGTTAAAAATTGGCAGAGCTTTCTTTCCTGGAATTCATCCCAACTGTCATAATAATCCACATACCTGCCAATATAGGGTGGATCACAATATAGAAATGAATTTTCATCCGCAAGAGCAATTGTATCCTCGAACGACTGACATATAAAAACCCAATCGTTCTCCCTTAGTTTTTTTTCAAAATGTCGGACTTGATTCACAATTTTAGTTATGTAAGATTTTGCGAATCGCTGCGGTTTATGCCCGTACGGAACATTAAAATCATTTTTTTTGTTAAAGCGAATCATACCGTTGAAACATGAACGGTTCAAGAAAAGAAAGTCTAATGGGTTATTATCTTTGTTGAACTTCTCGCGAATAAAATAATAGTGTTCATCATCTTTTTCGTATAAAAGCGCGCCCTGTTCAATAAGATATTCAGCAACAATTCTTGAGTTAATTTCGTTACTTTTGAGTTTATTATAAAAATTAATAATATGGGGATTCAAGTCTGCAAAAATTGCATTTTTCGGCGCAGTATTTAACCCAACTATCCCGGATCCCATAAATGGCTCGATCCAAACAGTAGAATCTTCCATATATACATTTGCTTTTATCAAAGGAATCAGCTTTGTTTTTATTCCTTGTATTTTGAACGGCGGAATATAGATTTTGTTATTCATGCTACTTCGCCTTTCTTTTTGACGGACGTGGATTCATTATCTCAACTGGCAAACTTCTGTATTTGATATATTCTTCGAAAGAAGTTAACGCTTTGCGATTACCATCATCAGTAACAACTTGTAATTTTCCATAATTAGCCCAATAATTGTCAAATATTTCTTCTCCGGCTTTCGCAAAAATTCCGTTACCGGCGAGAATATCATTGACATTTTGAATACTCCCAATATTCGCAGTATTCCCACTCCCTCTTTTATCGCTTGCTATTTTCCATTTTTCAACAGCAAAAAAAGTAAAATTACTAATGACCGAAGGTATCTCCTTGAGTTCATCAATGGAATAACTTCGAGTTTCACTAATTTCAGAAAGATTTGCCCGAGAGTAGATTATTCCCAAACAAAAATGGCCGCTGTACTGATTGTAGGGATATTGAATATTTTTTGTGCTATCACGGTTAATGAAGTATTCACCATGTGAACCTAAAGTAAAACCATTGCAAAAACCTGGATAATCATCGAGTAGATATGTTGTTTTTAGATCAACCGCAAACTTTATAGCCTCATTATGCTTTTTTATAAACGTTAAATCAGGATACCAGTTTTGATGTGACGCAAGTTCAATTCTATATCCAATAGTATCAGCAAAACTTAAAAAGTGTGGGAATAGGTGCAGTTCAAGAATTTTAGATATTACTTTTGTGTCAGCAGATATGGTGTAGATATTCCTGAAAATATCAATAAAACCCTTAATCGTCCATTCGCCATCAAGTGCTATAAAAGCCCCCAAAGATTTGGCAAACACAGCGATTTGGGCAGAAAATTCTTTTTTTATTGCTTCTTTCTCCATTATTGTACCTCTAGTATAAAAAAATATCGGGCATTGGCCGAAGAAGTAATGCCGCCGCCCGCTATGAGTTAATCATTCCCTTTAGGACACTAATCTAAAAGGCAAATCATGTCGCTCGAATTTTTTATTTTGCATGATTAAATGTTACGCCGACTCCACTTCCGTGAGCTCATCCTCTTTCGGCGGCTCCGGCGGCGGCAGCTTCTCCGATATATGCAGCTTCGTATATCGCTCTATGCCGGTGCCGGCAGGGATCAGCAACCCTATGATAACGTTCTCCTTCAATCCCTGAAGTTCGTCAATCTCGCCCCTCACGGCTGCGGCTGACAAAATCTGCGCCGTCTGCTGGAACGAGGCCGCGGACAGGAAACTATCGGTAGCGAGAGCCGCCTTGGTGACGCCATGCACTACCGGACGGCTTTCAGGCGCTTCCCGGAGCCGGCGGATAAACGAGACGCGCTGGATTATGCGCTTTAACTCGGTTGGCGCGCTTTGCGCTCTCACCGTTATATGACCCGGCCTCGCATCCACTATATATCCGGCGACTTCCTTATTGATCTCCGTACCGGCAGCCGCGGTGACATTACCGGCGTCACTGATATCCTCCAGAAGAACCTTACCGAACGCCTTCTCCTCCAGCACTTGATGAATTAGTTTTTCGTACGTGAGAATCGATCCCTCCAGATCGATAGCCTCTATCTTGCCCTCGACCAAACCTCTCACTATTCCTCCGTCCACCCTCGTTGGAATCGATTCAATAGCGTTTCCGTCGCGGTCGATGGCTTGTGTGAGCGGCTTGCAGAAGTAGTGATCTATCAAAATATGGTGCATCGCGTCCTGGATATTAATCAGTTCCGTCGTCCTCCAGACTTTTACGGACTTGACGAAAACGTCACGCATGACACCCAGGATATCTTTTGTCAGGATCGAGTCCTTACGCGCTATGACCGTGCCGTCAATAACTATGTCCTCGGCAAGATACCTGCTCTCCTCCATCGAGGACAGCGCTTCGGTGTCGCATACGAGCACCGGTCTCGGTTTCACCTTGACCATGTTGGACAAGTCACCGGCGGAAAGAGTTGTATTAGCCTGAATCACGACTTCATCGTTCTCTTTGAATTCCTCCATAAGAAGCAGAGATTCCAAGGCGTGCCTGAACGCGGCCTCCCCCACGATAACCCGCAAACTTTCGTCGTCTTCCTTGAAAACCAGCTCCGAGACGGCTCGGCCCGGCGTTAGAAGATCGAGAATGACGCTTTCCATCAGTTCTATCCCTCTGTACTTATTCGCGAGATCGCCCACGCCGTTGCCCACAACGTCCATGAGAACCTTGCCTTCAAGGAACTCGACGGCCTCGCGGGTATATATCTCGTTTTCCCGCTTAATTACATCAACCTCCTGATCGAAGTCATCTTTCCAAACCAACTCGCCGGCCACGAAAGCGCTGTCGCCTTCCTCAGCGACCCGGACCCTGTTTACCGGCGCGACCTTTCTCAAAATAGTCTCTATGTGTTTGTCGTTGATCGAAACGCCCTGAGTTCTGTAAACTTCCTGGATCCCGTCCAGAAGGTAACGCTGCACTTCCTCCAGTCCATCCACTTCGAGAAGCTGTTGAGGGTCCTTGTAACCCTCCGTCAGCTCCTGTCCCTTTTTAACCTCGGAACCCACCTGGATGTCCGTCTTAAGGCTCTGGGCTGCCGGAACGCTCCAGCTCAACCTCTCCTCGGTCCCATCCGCGCCTTCGGTCGCGACGATTATCTTGCGTTTGCCTTCCGTCTCGCGTATTTCGACAATCATGCCGTCGCGTTCGGCCAACATCGCGACTTTTTTGGGGCGTCTCACCTCGAATAACTGCTCTATGCGTGGCAGACCCTGCGTGATGTCCTCTCCGGTAAACTGCCGCGCGCCTCCCGTGTGGAAGGTTCTCATGGTAAGCTGCGTGCCTGGCTCGCCTATACTCTGGGCCGCCACCACGCCGACTGCTTCCCCGACTGAAATCTTTTTGCGCGTTGCCAGATCCTGTCCATAACAGGTACGGCACACGCCATGACGGAGTCCGCACGTTAGCGGGCTCCGCACCCACACTGATTTTATTTCCGCAAGTTCAATCACGCGAGCCATCTCGGCGGATACCTCAGCGCCGGCGGGCAGCAAAAGCTTGCCAGTATTAGGGTCATTAACGTCACGAAGCAATATCCTTCCCGTCAGACGCTCGGCAAGCGGTATTATTATCTGATCTTCCGTTGTGAGCGGACGAACTTCAATGCCAACCGGGGTGCGGCAGTCTTCCTCCGTTATAATGAGGTCCTGAGCCACATCGACAAGGCGCCTGGTGAGATAACCGGACTTCGCGGTGCGGAGCGCGGTATCCGCGAGGCCCTTTCTGGCTCCGTGCGTTGATATGAAGTATTCGAGCATGTTCAGCCCTTCGCGGAAATTGGCGACGATCGGATAGTCGATTATACGCCCGGACGGGTCAGCCATCAGACCGCGAATACCGGCCATCTGCGCCACCTGTCCCCTCGTGCCTCTGGCGCCCGAGTCGACCATCATACGCAGCGGGTTCGATCGCTCCATGTGGTCCATGATGCTGTCGGCGATCTTTCTGCCGGCCTCAGACCAGATGAAGTCCTTCACTCTCATGTATTCCTCATCATCGAGAAGGCCGAGGTCATGCTGTTCCGAGAGATCAATTTCCTTATCCAGGGAGAAATCTACTATCTCCTTCTTTTCGTCCGGCACTGTTATATCCCCGATACCAAGGCTGATACCGCTTCTGGTGGACCATCTGTAGCCCAGCACCTTTATGGAATCCAGCATCGCGACCATGGCATGTTGTCCTATCCTGTCGTACGTATCGTCCAAAAGCGCGCTGAGATCCTTCTTGGATATGGATTGGTTTAAAAAACGCAGCTCGGCCGGCAGTGAATCGTTGAAAACAACCCTTCCGGGGGACGTTTCGATATATCCTTTTTCGTCAATCTCACCTTCCGGCAGGTTCCATGACGGATCCGCCTTTATCTTGATGCGGGCGTTAATGTGAACCAAACCGTGATCGAGGGCGGATTCGACATCATCCGGATTCCTGAAATACAATCCCTCTCCCTTTCTGCCGCTCCACATGCTGGTCAGATAGTAAATGCCGAGCAGCATGTCCTGCGTGGGCGTCACAACCGATCTGCCGCTGGCCGGAGACAGGAGATTATTCGAGGATAACATCAATATCCTCGCTTCCGTCTGCGCTTCTATTGACAGCGGCACGTGAACGGCCATCTGGTCTCCGTCAAAATCGGCGTTGAACGCCGTGCATACCAGCGGATGCAGGCGTATGGCCTTTCCTTCTATCAGAACCGGCTCAAAAGCCTGTATGCCAAGCCTGTGAAGAGTTGGGGCGCGATTCAGCATGACCGGGTGATCTTTGATGATCTCCTCCAGAATGGCCCATACTTCATCCCTGCCCCGCTCGATAAAGCGGCGGGCGCTCTTGACATTCGGGGCCATGCCGTTTTCCACAAGCTTGTTCATTACGAACGGCTTGAAGAGTTCGAGCGCCATCTGCTTTGGCAGCCCGCACTGGTAAATCTTCAGGTTTGGACCTATTACAATGACTGAACGGCCCGAGTAATCGACGCGCTTTCCGAGAAGATTCTGGCGGAAACGGCCTTTCTTGCCCCGCAACAGGTCGGTGAGACTCTTCAGAGGTCTGTTGCCGGCACCGAGAACAGCCTTGCCCCGTCTGCCGTTATCCACCAACGCGTCCACAGATTCCTGAAGCATGCGCTTCTCATTTCGTATGATTATATCGGGGGCTCTCAGCTCCTGAAGTTTCTTCAACCTGTTATTTCTGTTAATTACGCGGCGGTACAGGTCATTGAGATCGCTCGTGGCAAACCTGCCTCCGTCCAGCTGAACCATCGGGCGCAAATCCGGCGGTATCACGGGAAGAACCGACATGACCATCCATTCCGGCTTACTGGAACTTTTCCGGAAGTCCTCAGCTATTTGCAGGCGCTTCACTAGCTTGCGCTTCTTCTGACCTGAACTCTCCGCAATTTCCTCACGAAGCGTGCTGACCAAATCCGAGAGATCGACCTTCTGCAGAAGGGAATAAACCCCTTCCGCGCCTATTCCGCCGGAAAATCCCTTATCATAGGACGCGCAAAGTTTCTCCTCACACTCCGATATGATGTCGGAACGCTTAAAAGGCGAATCTCCTCCGTCGATAACTATGGAACATGGCTCCTCCACCGACTCCTTTTCGGGCTGAACAGCGAATCTTCCGGGATATTTCTCACTATACAAATCGTATTCGCTTTTGGAGACGACGTCTCCCTTGCCAAACGGAAGATGTATCACAGACGTCACAAGAAAAGCCTGCTGGCTCTGCATATTGACCTCCGCAAATTCTCCCCCTGGTATCAATTCCCTCATGCGCTCCAACTGACTTTCGGGAAAGACCTCGCCGGAATCGTCCTTAGCTTCACGCACGACGCGATACGCCGGTTCCACCTGAAACAGACCGTCTCCAAATTCGCCTCTTATGCGCTTCACCCTGTCGGAACTGATAACATCGCCGGTCTCGACTGGAATATCGTCGACTTTCACAATACGGTATGCTTCTTCCGCTTTAAACTTGGGATCGTAATGCCTGTGTATTCGTTCCATACTGGCCGTCACCAAATCACCGCGTCTTACCAGATCGGTTCGCTTGCCGTCGGCCACTACCTTGTATTTCTGCTCCCCTTTTCTCGTGGGGGCGAAATACACGACTTTCTCAAGATCCTTGGTCGAGGTCCCCAAAAGAAGACTGAGTCTGCTCGGTATACCCCTCAGATACCAGATATGCACCACGGGAGCCGCCAATTCTATATGGCCCATACGTTCCCTGCGAACCCTGTTGTCCGTCACTTCGACGCCGCAGCGATCACACACGACTCCCCTGAATTTCGGGCCGCTGCGCTTATATTTACCGCAAGCGCACTCAAAACTGCGGGTAGGTCCAAAAATACGCTCGCAGAATAGCCCGTCTTTTTCCGGCCGCAATGTCCTGTAATTTATCGTTTCAGGTTTCTTTACTTCCCCACTGGAGAGTTCGCGCACTCTCTCAGGAGAGGAGAGTTTCATGCGAACGCCTGAAATATAACGATGCTCCGCCATCAGTCACCCTCCCCTTCGCTATTATCGTCCTCGCTGCCGAGGTCATCCCCGGATAATTCGTTATCCGAAGTGAAAAGGTCGTCCTTCATAATTTTGCCCCTAGTGTCGGTCACTGTGAGGCCAAGTCCGCTGTATTCGGTCGAAGCGGCAAATATGTCGGGCTGTTCGTGAGCCGCGAACAGACTCTCCTCCGTGTCGCTCTCTCTCTCGACGGAAGCGTCGGGCCTGAGTGAAGCCATGCGATGACCGGGGGATTCCTCGTCGCTCATCACGAGTTCCCCGAAGGAACCATCGCTGTACTTGATCTCAACATCGAGCCCCAGCCCGTGGAGTTCCTTGATCAAGACCCTGAAGCTCTCTGGCACGCCGGGCTTTATCAGATTCTGGCCCTTTACTATCCGCTCGTAAGTGCGAAGACGCCCGTGAATGTCGTCCGACTTGACGGTCAGCATCTCCTGAAGCATGTGGGCCGCGCCATAACCTTCAAGCGCCCAGACCTCCATCTCGCCGAAGCGCTGGCCGCCGAACTGGGTCTTGCCTCCCAGGGGCTGCTGTGTAATGAGGCTGTACGGGCCTATGGAACGCGCGTGTATCTTGTCATCCACAAGGTGTATCAGCTTCAGCATGTACATCATCCCGACCGTGACCTTGCCGTCCATCGGCATTCCGGTCCTGCCGTCGTAGAGCGTTACTTTGCAGTCGTCGGTGAGCTCGGGATACTTTTCGTCCCTTATAGCCCCCAGATGCTGTAATATCTCATCCTCGTGAGCGGCCAGAAATACCGGTGTGGATACCTTCCATCCATTGTGATGGGCTACAAAGCCCGTAATGGTTTCAAGCACCTGCCCCAAGTTCATTCGGGATGGGACGCCGAGCGGATTCAGAACGACGTCCACGGGAGTACCGTCGGACATGTACGGCATATCCTCCTCCGGCAGTATTCTGCTGACCACGCCCTTGTTCCCGTGACGGCCGGCCATCTTGTCGCCTTCCGTTATCTTGCGGAACTGCGCTATGTAAACCTTGATGACCTCATTCACTCCCGCGCTCATATCCTCGCTGTTCTCAGCCCTGGTAAGACGCTTGACGGTCACTACCTTGCCGCCCTCTCCGTGCGGAACGCGCAGACTCGTATCCCGGACCTCGCGGGCCTTTTCGCCGAATATGGCGCGCAGCAGTTTTTCCTCCGGCGTCTGATCCGACTCGCCTTTCGGCGTCACTTTTCCGACCAGAATATCCCCCGCGTTCGCCTCCGCGCCTATTCTTATTATGCCGTCCTCATCGAGATTTTTCAGAGCGTCCTCGCCGACGTTAGGTATGTCCCTCGTTATCTCCTCCGGGCCCAGCTTGGTTTCGCGGGCTTCGACCTCGTACTCCTCTATATGGATGGATGTGTAGAAATCCTCTTTCACAAGGCGCTGGCTGAGGAGTATCGCGTCCTCGAAATTGTATCCCTCCCACGACACGAACGCCACGAGAACGTTTCTGCCGAGGGCAAGTTCGCCGCCTTCGCACGATTGACCGTCCGCAATGATCTGCCCGGCCTTTATGCTGTCTCCGCAGTTCACTATCGGCTTTTGGTGTATTACCGTACCCTGATTCGATCTTCGAAATTTAATCAACGGATATTCTTTGTGTTGTTTGCCGCTCACGGAAACCACTATCTTGTCCGAATCGACGTAAGTCACAGTTCCCGCGTGCTCCGCCACGACGCATGAACCGGAGTCCACGGCAATCCTGTGCTCGACCCCTGTTCCGACAAGCGGCGCTTCCACCTGTACCAGAGGCACAGCTTGACGCTGCATGTTTGATCCCATTAGAGCCCTGTTGGCGTCATCGTGCTCCAAAAACGGGATAAGGGCCGTCGAAACGGACACTATCTGTTTAGGCGATATGTCGAGGTACTGCACCTCAAGAGGAGATACTTCCTTGATATCGTTCCTGTGGCGCACATAGACGTTATGCCCCGTCAGCTCCCCTTCGAGGCTCATTGGGGTGTCCGCCCTTCCAACGTTGTTGGCGTCCTCTTCATCGGCGGACAGGTATATGACTTCGTCTGTCACCTTGCCGTTAACTACCCGGCGAACCGGACGCACGAGGAAACCGTAGTCGTTGATACGCGCGTATGTCGCAAGCGATGTGACAAGACCGATGTTCGAGCCTTCGGGCGTCTCTATCGGGCAAACCCTGCCGTAGTGCGTATAATGGACGTCACGCGCTTCGAATCCCGCCCGTTCGCGGGATAAGCCGCCGGGCCCCAGCGCGGACAATCTGCGCCTGTGAGTAAGTTCGGCGAGAGGATTCGTCTGGTCCATAAACTGCGACAACTGGCCCGAACCGAAAAATTCGCGCAATACCGCCGAGACCGGCCTGACATTGATAAGGTCCTTCGCCATCGATGTGGCGAGGTCAGGTATCGTCGTCATTCTCTCCTTGGCTATTCGCTCCATTCGCAGCAAACCGATGCGGACCTGATTCTGGAGCAGTTCTCCTACCGCGCGCACGCGGCGGTTTCCGAGGTGGTCGATATCATCCTCGCCCTCGTACGATTCGTCGTTTTTAAGCCGCAGCAATTCCGTTGATATGGCCACAATGTCGGTGGTGGTGAGCAGACGCTCCTCCTGAGGTATATCTATGCCTAGCCTGCGGTTCACCTTGTAACGTCCGACCCGCCCCAGGCTGTAGCGTCTGGTATCCGTAAAGATGCTGTGAATGTACTCCCGCGCGTTTTCCATTCTTGCGGGCTCATTCGGGCGCAGCCGGCGGAAAAGTTCCATCATGGCTTCATCCGTGTTGGATACGCCGTCCTTTTCCAGAGTGGAGGCTATTACGGGATCGACGTCCCAAACCCATATCCGGGTACGTCCCTGACTCCACAACGTATCGAGATGTTCCTTCGATAGCCGTTCATTCTTTTTAATCAGTACCGTTCCGTCGCCCGCTAATATGGACTCCGCCAGAAGCATTCCCTTGACGTCGTCCTCCGTCATATCCATCTCTTTTTCTTTCGCGCCGAACAATCCGAGCACTTCATCATCGGAATTGACGCCGAAAGCTTTAAGCATCATCGTTATCGGAATTTTCTTTCTGCTGTCAACCTTGACGGAAATCGGCTCCACCTTGAGGGGCGGCTCGCCTTTGGGGAGGTCGAACTCCATCCAGGCGCCGCGGTCCGGGATCACCTTCGCCGAATATACCTCCTGGCCCGGCGTGCGCTCCGCGCTGAAATAAACGCCGGCGGAGCGGGCAAGCTGATTAACGACGACGCGCTCCGTTCCGTTGATAATGAACGTGCCGCGCGAGGTCATTATCGGGAAGTCGCCAAGATATATCTCCTCCTCCTTGATCTCGCCGCTTTTCACATTCCTGAGCCGTATTGTCGCGCGGATCGGCCGCGACCATGTCAAGTCGCGGCTGCGAGCCTCGTCGAGAGTTATGGTCTCAGGCTCAATTCTGTAACTGACAAATTCCAGCGAAAATGAGCCGTCATAGCTCATTATGGGGAATATTTCCCCAAACAGTTCCTGCAATCCTTGTTTTTCCCGCATCATCGGGCTTGTGTCTTTTTGGAAGAACCAATCGTGTGAATTTTTTTGAACTTCTACCAAATCCGGCAGAGGGAAGAGATCCTTTTCCGTGCCGAAAATCAAACGTCCGTGCGCTTTCTCCGATGGGGCTGCTGCCGTCATTGGGAGAATTCCTCCCTTTGTGAAAATTTTGGCAAATATTACATGCACAACCTCAAACACTACCAAACATATCGGCGTTTGTCAAACATTAATTTGATTTCAGGTTTTTTTGGCGCGTGGTATTACTGATTGCAGATTAGTCATTATTTACTGTCGATTGGTAATCTACGCGGTTTCCTGTTTTTCGAACGCGTCATCCTCCAGGGTATCATCGCTCAGTTGTTTGGCCACGAACTGGAATGTCTCTCTCAACTCCAAAAAAGCCGTGGTGACGTCCGGGTCAAAGTGGACCCCGGCCTGGGATGTAATAAACGCCATAGCCTCCTCGTTCGTCATGGGACCTTTATATACCCTCGGGCTTATTATGGCGTCGTATACGTCCGCAATAGCCATCAATCTTGCCGGGATCGGTATCTCGTCGCCCTTTAGCCCTCTCGGGTAACCGCTTCCATCCCATTTTTCGTGATGTCCATGGGCGATTTCGTCCGCCAGCCTGAGAAACGTATTGCCCGGAAGACGCTTTGTCAATCTGTTCAATATATTATGCCCGTAGACGGTATGCTTTTTCATCTCATCAAACTCTTCTTTGGTGAGGCGGCCGGGTTTCAGAAGTATATAATCGGGGACGCCGACCTTGCCTATGTCGTGAAGCGTCGCGGCTATCCCGATGTCATCCGGGTCAAGCGGCACCAGATAGTCTTTGAATCTGGGGTGCCAGGCAAGCTGCACCGCGAGAAGCTGCACATAGAACCTCGTTCGCATAACGTGATCGCCGGTCTCCTGGTCCCTCGTCTCGGCGAGGCTCGCCATCGCTTCTATTATCACGCTCTGGGTGATTGATAGTTCCTGAGTGCGCTCCTTTACCTTTACCTCAAGAATTTCGTTTTGCTGCTTCAATGCCTTCTTAGCATTCAGCAGGGAGAGGTGGACGTCAAGCCTGGCCTGTACCTCAAGGATCGCGAACGGCTTTACCATGTAGTCTACGGCGCCGACCTCGAAACCTCTTGCCTTTTCGTTTATCTCGGTCATGGCGGTGAGGAAAATTATGGGAATATCGGCCGTGTCGGGGTTTGCTTTGAGTATCGAGCAGACCTCATATCCGTTCATTCCAGGCATGACGACGTCGAGCAGGATTATATCCGGAGGATTGCTCTTAACCTGCGCCAAGGCGGCTTCGCCGTCCATCGCGGTGTCAAGGTCGTAACGATCGGCAAGAGCGTCAAGCAGGATTTCTATGTTGAGGTCCGTATCGTCTACGATAAGAACCCTACTCTTTTTTTCCCGTATGGTCATCTTCTCCACTCCGTATATCGGATTCTAATTTAACCCTCAGCCATTCAAACATACAAACCGATAATGCCACCGACGCGTTTAGGCTGCCGGACCCCGCCTTCATTGGGATGCTCATCAGCTCGTCGCATGCATTGGCTGCCGTTCTTGAAATTCCCGTTCCCTCGCCCCCGACTACGAATACGCATCTTGTCGGTAACGGCGAGTCGTAAATCGTGACCCGGGCCCCCTCGTCAAGGCCGATTGCCCAGAATCCGGCGTCTTTGACCTCCCGGACGGCGCTGCCGACGTTTCCAAGCGCCACGAGAGGCAATCGCAATGACGCTCCGGCGCTAGTCTTTGCCACGGTGCCCGCCGGGAGCGCCCCGCGTCTTTTCGGGAATGCCGCAAAGGCAGCCCCCGCCGCCTCCGCGCTTCTAATCATCGCCCCCATATTGCGCGGGTCTTCAACGTGATCCATAATGACCGCCATTGCCGGCCGGGTATTCGGCACAAGTTCCAAAACCTCGAATAATTCGAGCACGTCAACCGGCGACATGTTCGCCACAACACCCTGATGATTCTCTCCGTCCGTCATCGCGTCCAGAACTTTCGGTTCCACCAATGTGTAAGGAATCCCGGACGTCCTGCACATGCTGGTTATTCTCTCCACGGGCGAACCCTTGGCGGTCTTGGCAACGAGAACCTTCATGCATTTTGAAGGATTACTCGTTAACAAGGATAACACAGGGTTCCTTCCCCAACAATAATCAGACTGAGAAATTTTTTCTTCGCGCTCGCGGGCTTGCGCCATGTTTCAATTCCTCCATGTAGTTCTTGAGAAAAGCGCCCGTGTATCCGTCCACGCATTTCGCCACGGCTTCCGGCGAACCGTGCGTGACTACCCGCCCTCCGCGCTCTCCTCCCTCCGGCCCGAGGTCTATCAGATAATCCGACGCGAGCAGTACGTCCAGGTTGTGCTCTATCAACAACACCGAACTGCCCTGGTCGACCAATTTATGAAGCAGTAGCAGCAAATGTTTTACGTCGGTGTAATGTAATCCCGTCGTCGGCTCGTCGAGCAAATAGAGGACATTGCCCCGGAACCGTTTCCCAAGTTCGGTTGCGAGTTTCACCCTCTGAGCTTCCCCCCCGGACAGGGTGGTCGCCGGCTGCCCCAGCCTTATATATCCCAACCCGGCTTCTTTTATAACGGCGAGACGCGACGCTATACGAGGTATGTCCCTGAAATAATCCTCGGCCTCGTCCACCGTCAGATGCAACACATCCGCTATCGAGAGACCCTTGTAAGTCACCTCAAGCGTCTCCCTATTATACCTCCTGCCTCTGCAAATATCACAATTAACATAAACATCCGGCAAAAATAACATGGAAACTTTCGTCACTCCGTCGCCGCCGCACGCCTCGCAGCGGCCGCCCTTGACGTTGAAGCTGAAACGGCCCGGCATATATCCGCGAAGCTTCGATTCCGGCAGGGAGGCGAAAAACTCGCGTATCGGAGTAAAGACGCCTGTGTATGTCGCGGGATTAGACCGCGGAGTACGGCCTATCGGACTTTGATCCACAAGTACAACGCCGCGCAGTCCTTCCACGCCGGTGAGAGATCCGAACTTCCCCGGCCTGTCGCGGTATTCGGAATCCAGTTTCATGCGTATGCCTTTATAAAGTATCTCGTAAAGGAACGTGCTCTTGCCGGACCCCGAGAGCCCGCACATGGACGCGAGCACTCCCCTGGGCACTGAGATGTCCTCGTTTTTCAGGTTATTCTCCGCGCATCCTTTTACCTTAATCCATCCGTTGGGATTTCTTCGTCCGTTTTTTGCCCTGATGATACCGCTCACTTCTCCGCGAAGGAATGCCCCGGACATGGAATCGGAGGTTTCAATCATATCCGGCTTGCCTTGTATTACGACCTCACCGCCGTGCTCACCGGCGCCGGGACCCAGTTCGAGGACGTAGTCCGCCGCCTTGAGAGCGTCCCGGTCATGTTCCACTACTATGATCGTGTTTCCTATGTCGCGGATTGCCCCGAGAGTTTCCAACAACCTGCCGGTGTCCCTGGGATGCAGGCCTATCGTAGGTTCGTCCAACACATAGAGGACGCCGGTCAGTTTCGACCCTATCTGCGTGGCAAGCCTTATTCTCTGGCTCTCGCCCCCGGAAAGGGTGTCCGCCCTGCGGGCGAGCGAGAGATAGCCGGCTCCCACGTCGACGAGAAATGACAGTCTTTTTTTCACTTCCGACAGGGCGAGGCCGACAATCTTTTGCTGATTTTCCGTCAGTTCGAGGGATTCGAGAGCCGGTTCCAAGTCCTCGACAGGCATCTCCGTCAGCTCCGCTATGTTGTAACGGTCAAGGCGGACCGCCAGAGGCTCCGGTTTCAGCCTGCGGCCGCCGCAGGTCGCGCATACATCCTCCACGCGGTAACGCGACATGTCCTCTCGCCAGTTTTCCGACTCCGTCTCGTCAAAACGCCGCGTAAGCCAGGGTATCAAACCTTCGTAGCGTCCCTGATACTCGCTCTCGCCGTATTTGTCGACGAACGTCAGGGTGAGTTTTTCATCCGAGCCGTAGAGCAGTACCTGCCGCGCCTCCTCCGGCATGGAATCGAAAGGCTGCATCAGGTCCCATCCGTGACGCCCAGCAATTATCTCGGCGCGGGAGGTCATATATTTATAACTCCGCCAGGGCAGGAACGCGCCTTCAGCGACAGACATGCTCCCTATTACGGCAAGATCGGGCGAGAAGTGCTCGTGAAAACCGAGCCCCGAGCACTCCGGGCAGGCGCCGAACGGATTGTTGAAAGAGAAAAGCCTCGGCTCTATCTCGGGAAGGCTCACCTGGCAGGCCGGACAGATATATTTTTCCGTGAGTTCGAGACTGCGTTCCTCCGACTGGAGCAGGACAAATCCGTCGGAAAGCTTTAAAGACGCTTCGACCGCCTCGGTGATGCGGGATTTGTTCTCATCCCTCACGCGCAGGCGGTCGATCACTACCTCTATAGTATGCTTTTTTTTCCTGTCGAGCGTCACTTCCTCCTCAAGCCAGTAGGTGACGCCGTCCACTCGGGCCCTCATGTAACCCTGGGACTTCAACTGCGCCAGAAGGTTGCGGTATTCGCCCTTTTTCCCCCGTACCATCGGCGACATTATCTCAAGCGGGCTGCCGTCGTATTCCGCGTATATCCTGTCAATTATCTCGTCGACGCTGTACCGCCGGACCGCTTTGCCGCATTTGGGACAGTGCGGCGTCCCGGCCCTGCCGAACAACAAGCGCAGGTAGTCGTATATCTCCGTAACGGTTCCGACCGTCGAGCGCGGGTTATGGCTCGTCCCCTTCTGCTCTATCGATATGGCGGGAGACAGGCCGGAAATGTCGTCGACCTCCGGCTTGTTCTGCATTCCAAGAAACTGCCGCGCGTAGGATGACAGCGACTCGACATACCGCCTCTGCCCCTCAGCGTAGATAGTGTCGAAGGCGAGCGACGATTTGCCCGAACCTGACGGGCCCGTTATAAGTACGAGTTTATTTTTGGGCAGCTCTACGCTTATGTTTTTTAAATTGTGCTGGCGCGCGCCGACGATTTTTATCCATTGAGATTCCATATTTGCCACCGCTCTTATCCCTCATGCCGTTAATCGTATCCCTCAACTCCGCCGCGAGCTCGAAATCGAGGCGTTCAACCGCCTCCCACATGCGGCGCTCCAATTCCTTCACGTCCCGCCTGCCCGCCGCCGGGGCTTCGGCTCCGTCGGGAAGCGCCACGATTCGCGCCTCGCCGGTTTCCGAAGTCAATTCCTCCGGAAGCAGGCTCTTGACCTCCTTGCGGATGGTTTGGGGGATTATGCCGTGATCCTCGTTGAATTTTATCTGTATCGACCGGCGCCGGGCGGTCTCGCGGATCGACGCCTCTATGCTGTCCGTCATCCTGTCGGCGTACAGAATGACGCGCCCGGCTTCGTTTCGCGCCGCCCGGCCTATCATCTGTATCAGCGATCTGTACGAGCGCAGATAGCCCTCCCTGTCCGCCTCGGTTATGGCGACCAGCGACACCTCCGGCAAATCTATCCCCTCGCGCAGAAGGTTGACCCCTATCACCGCCGAGTACACGCCAAGCCTGAGATCGCGCAGCACCTCCGCGCGCTCGAACGTGTCCATCTCCGAATGAAGGTACTGCACCTTGAGCCCGAGTTCCGCGTAGTATCCCGCGAGGTCTTCGGCTGCGCGTTTGGTTAACGTCGTGACAATCGCCCGTTCACCCTTCGCTACGATATTCCTGAGCTCAGCCAGCAAGTGATCGACCTGGCCGGTCGCGGGATGGACCTCGACCTCCGGGTCGGGAACACCGGTAGGCCGTATCAACTGTTCGGCGACAACAGACGAACGATCGAGTTCATAATCCCCGGGAGTGGCCGAAACGAACAGGGCGCTCCCCATGAATTTCGAAAATTCGTCCCACTTGAGCGGCCTGTTGTCTAGGCACGAAGGAAGCCGGAAGCCGTGCTCCACGAGGACTTCCTTGCGCGCGCGGTCGCCGTTGTACATGCCCCTGACCTGAGGGATGGTCATGTGTGACTCGTCGAGAAAGAGCAAAAAATCCTCCGGGAAAAAATCCATCAGAGTTCCGGGCGCTTCCCCCGGCTCCCGCCCGTCGAGGTAAAGCGAGTAGTTCTCTATGCCGGAGCAGTAACCAACCTCGGACAGCATCTCAAGATCATACCTCGTCCGGCCCGCGAGGCGCTCCGCCTCCAGCGGCATATTTCTCTCCCTGAAAGACGCCGTGCGCTCGGCCAGCTCGGCCTCAATCAATTCCTTCGCCGTGATGATGGCGTCGTCGGTAGTGACATAGTGCTTTGCCGGAAATATAGCGGCAGACTTCGTGCCAGCTATCGAGTTGCCCGATACCGGATCAATCTCGTCGATGCGCTCTATCTCCTCGTCGAAAAATGATATGCGAAGCGCCGTGTCGCTGTACGACGGATATAACTCAAGCACATCCCCACGCACGCGAAACACGCCGGGCGAGAACGCCATGTCGTTACGCTCGTAGTAGTTATCGAGCAGCCGCATCATGAAATCCCGGAGCCGCCACACGTCTCCGACCGCGAATCGGAATATCGCCTCCTCGTAGCTGCGCTTCTTGCCCAGGCCGTAGATGCAGGAGACGCTGGCAACCACAACGACGTCCCTGCGCTCTATCAGGGCCTTTGTCGTGGCGAGTCGGAGTTTCTCTATCCGCTCGTTTATGGAGGCGTCCTTCTCGATATAAATATCCTGAGCCGGGACGTAAGCCTCCGGCTGATAGTAGTCGTAATAGCTGACGAAGTAATGGACCGCGTTGTTTGGGAAGAAGTCTTTGAATTCGCTGTAAAGCTGGGCCGCCAATGTTTTGTTTGGAGCCATCACGAGAGTCGGGCGCTGGAGCCGCGCTATCACGTTCGCCATCGTGAATGTCTTGCCGCTGCCGGTAACTCCCAGCAGCGTCAGCTTATGCTCACGATTTAAAAACCCCTCGCAGATTTTATCAATAGCCTCCGGCTGGTCCCCCGATACAGGCCAGGGAGATACCAGTTCAAACTCTCCGGCGCGCCCGTCGTCGTACACGATAAAATTTTTTTAGCCTATTATTCCGGGGTATTCGAAATCCGCGACGTTCATCGCGGCGTAACGCTTCCGTATCTCGCCCAGGGTTTCATCGAATCGGTCCGTGTCCAATTCCGCTATGGCGCCTGTAATGGAATATTTTTTGAAAAATTTATTATCCGGCCTCACTCCGTTTGAGCCGAACAGTTCCTTGTATATTTCCATGTCAACAGGCATGTTAAAATCTTCGGCCATCTCCTCCGGGCCGAAGAGTACCCATATCTCCCTGAAACCCGCCCATGCTATAGCGGCGGCGCACATCGGACAGGGCTCATGAGTCGCGAGGAATACCAGTTCGTCCGTTCTGGGATGCACCGGCAATTTGAAGAATCTGATCAGCGTGTCGATCTCGCCGTGGAACAGCGGGTTTTCGACCCTGTTATTCGAGCCCACCATTACGGAAGTCAGCGTATCGGACCTCAAGATTGCTCCGCCAAATACGTGGTTGCCCCGTGTTGTTTCACATTCGGTGAGAGGGAGAATTTCATCCCTGATCACGTCCAGTATCTTCTCTATCTTCTCAACCTCACGCATGAAGTATATTCCTCCCGGTCAATCCCAGTTCGTAATTCTGGCGGATTCGTCGCTTCTGCCTCTGCCGGCTGGACCGTACGATATGATATCATACTCGGTCCTATCGCCCGGAGATAAATAGATGTAGTCGTTGCCCCAGGGATCCTTCGGCACCGATTTCGCTTTGAGGTACCCGCCCGCCTGGTAGTTCTTAGGCTCAGGCGGTATAGAGGGTTTTGAAACGAGGGCGGCGAGTCCCTGATCCGTCGTTGGGAAAAATCCGTTGTTCAGATGGAAGAGTTCAAGCGATTGCTCGAAGTTCTTTATCTGTGTCAGGGCCGTTGTGATCTTAGCCGAGTCGCTCTGCCCGACAAGACGCGGACCCACCAGCCCGGCAAGCAGGCCGATTATCACAACGACCACCATTATCTCAACAAGAGTAAAACCGCGCTTTTTGCCCATCAGTTCGCACACCTCCGTATGGTGATTTTGCGGCGTTTAATTCCGCGCGCTGCGTTCCTTTATATTAATCATGTATCCAATTCGCGCCATTATAACCGACCAATAATGAAAATGAAAGTACAATAGCGGATTAATAGACAATATCATACGCCGCCGCGAGCAAATCCGCGGCGCGGCGGACGGAAACGGGCAAAGATTCGCCGGCCCCGCCGCCGCCTACGAGATACCCCCTGCATCCGCTGTGCCGGCATATTTGCAGATCCCGCGCCCGATCTCCTACGGCGATGGAGCTGTCCAGATCGAGCCCCAGCTCCGCGGTCGCCTTGTAAAAGAGAGCCAATCCCGGTTTTCGGCAGTCACATTCCACCCGGTAAATCTCGACTCGCGCTTCGGGGTGGTGGGGACAGTAGTAGATCCCGGCGATGTCGGCCCCTTCCCGGGCGAGCGTTTCCGTCAGCCAGCCGTGCAGCGTCCGCACATCGTCCTCAGTGTAATAGCCGTGCGCCACTCCCGATTGATTTGTCACGATCACCAGCCGGTATCCCGCGTTCCCCAGGAGCGAAAGCGCCTCCCTCGCGCCAGGCAGGAATTCAAAATCGGATATTTTATACACATAAGCCTTGTCGACGTTAATCGTGCCGTCCCTATCCAGAAAAATCGCCTTATCCACTCAGACATTCCTCCACAAGTTCGCAGATTATGTGGCCGATCAGGATATGACATTCCTGAATACGCGCCGTGACGTCGCTCGGCGCGGCGACGCAAAAATCCACCATCGCTCCCAGCCTGCCGCCCCGGTTTCCGGTGAAAGCCGCGGTCAAACCGCCCAATTCCCGCGCCGCGCGCGCGGCGGCGCATACATTTTCCGAGTTCCCGCTGGTGCTGAATCCGACGAACAAATCGCCTCCGCGAATATGGGCGGCGACCTGTCTTGAGAACACGCTGTCATACCCGTAGTCGTTTGCGATGGAGGTCATCGCGGCAACGTCCGCGTTCAGGACAATCGCCGACCATGCGCTGCGCTCTTTTTGAAATCGCCCGACTAGTTCTCCCGCGATATGCAATGCGTCCGAGGCAGACCCTCCGTTTCCGCACAGCAGCACCCTGCCCCCCGACGCAATGACCGCCGTCAATGCCTCGGTCATCCGCATGACGGACGCAAGAAGCTCTTCGTCCGTCAGCAGCGCTTTCTTAACCGCGATACTGTCCTCAATTCTTTGTCGTATGAGTTGTTTCATGGATTCTTCTCCTGCCGCGCCAATTTTTCGATAATGGCCGTCGTTGATTTTCCCTCCACCAAGGGTATCAGGACCAGACGCCCTCCCCCGGCCTCCACCAGATCTTTTCCGGCCACCTCTTCGGGACGGTAATCCGCGCCCTTGGCGAGGACGTCTGGCCTCGTCTCACGGATTAAATCGTAAGGCGTGTCTTCGTCGAATATAACGACGTAATTCACAAATTCCAGAGCGGCCAGCAGCAAGGCGCGTTCCCCCTCAGGATTGACGGGGCGATCGTTTCCTTTAAGGCGTCTAGTCGACGCGTCGCTGTTCAGTCCCACCACCAGGACGTCGCCCAGGGCTGCGGCCCTGCGCAGATAATCCACGTGGCCGAGGTGCAAAATATCGAAGCATCCGTTGGTAAACACGATTTTTTTGTCCGGTTGGGTTTTACGCAGGTCGGCAATGGCCGATCTTTCGATAATCTTATGACTGCTTACGTTGTGCCCGTCGTTTTTTCGCGTCCAGTCGTCCACTTCGCTCAGGTATACCGGCGACGTTCCCATTTTTGAAACCTGTATGCCGGCCGCGATGTTGGAAAACGACACCGCTTCAATAACCGAAAGCCCGTTCGCGAGGCACGCGCCCAAGTACGCGATAACGGTGTCCCCCGCGCCTGTCACGTCGTATACCTCCATCGGGACGCTGCGGAACACCTCGTGTCTCCCTCCCCTTTCCGTCAAGACCATGCCGCGGCCTCCGCAGGTCGCCAGCACGTACTCGCAGCCGCATATTTCGCACATGCGAGCCGACGCTTCGGCGATCTCGCCGAATTCATACACTCTCTGGCCCGTGAGGGCGCAAAGTTCCTGAAGGTTCGGTTTCAGCAAAAAGGCCCCGGCGTATTTCCCGGCCTCGGTATCCTTTGGATCGACGAGCACACGAACGCCGTTAGCATTGGCCAGGTCGATTATTTCCCTCGTCAGATCGCCTGTCAGCACGCCTTTCAAGTAATCCGACAGAATCACGAGGTCGAACTCCGGCAAATGCTCTTTGAGGGTGTGCTTCAGCGCCGCGCTTTCTTCATCGGAGAGCGCAAACGAATCCTCCTCGTCAAGGCGCATCACCTGCTGATTGTTGGACGCGATGAACCTGTTTTTAACGGTGGTCCTTCGCCGCTCCGAACGATGCATCAGCCCGGAGCCGGCGGAAGCATCCCGGAGCATCTCCATGAGGCGGTTTCCGTTCGCGTCGGCGCCGACGGTCGATAACAGGGAAGCCCGCTGTCCGGCCGAGATCAGGTTGACCGCGACGTTGGAAGCGCCGCCGGGGGCATGGCGCTCCTCCAGTTTTTTGAACACAGGCACGGGAGCTTCCGGGGAAATCCGCTTTACCTCTCCTATGGAGTAGATATCAAGCATCACGTCGCCGGCGACCAAAATATTTTTGGGTTGTAAACGCTGTTCGAGCTTCGTCTTCCTCACCGCTTCCGAATTATAATTCACCGCGCCACGCGAAAGCCCTTGGTAAAAATTCCGCAGCGAAGGCGTCGAATGTCTTTGTTACAATCTCCGCGCGCAAGTTTTTCAAAGGTAACTCACCCTCAACGTAAGCGGCATAATCCCCGGCGCACAGCTCACGAAACCAAGGAACATTCAGCAGGTCCAGCGCGGCGGCCTCCGCCGGATAATTAAAAAGTCCCATCGTCGGGACGCCGCTGAGAGCGGCGAGGTGTATCGGACCCGTGTCGTTTCCCAATGCCATAGTACAGTAGTGGACCACGCCGGACATTTTTTTGAAGTCAAGGCCGCCGACCAGGTTAAGTACGTTTCCGGAGCCGAGGGCGCTTTCTATTTGCCGTCCCATTGCCTCCTCCGCCGGGCCGTGGCCGTTAAGCACAACCCCCCATCCGTCGTTATTAACAAGGGGGCGCAGGAACTCGATCCACTGTTCCGCCGGCCACATCTTCCAAACCCTGCTGGCTCCAATGACGGCAAAAAGCCTTGGTTTCGGCAGGCGGCTCAGGTACGCCAGGGCCGATTCCTTGTCCTCCGCCGAGGCGAAGTTTAACGGGAAAGAGCGATCGTGTACGTCTACACCGCATAACCGGTTCCAATGATCCAAACTCGCATGATATATACCCTTGAAGAAAAACACGTGAGCGGTTCCAATACGGTGTTCCGCCCGGCTGAATATGGTTAAAAAAGAGGATTTTCCTCCCTGATGAGTATTGACCAGCCATTGATAACGTCCGGCCCTGATTTTTCGCACGATCCGCCGCCATTCCGCGAAGGGCTTCTTGTACCCGGTAAGAACATCGTCAATATAGGGTTGTTTTCGAGCCAGTTCGGCATATTCCGGTTCGGACAAAAACGTCAGACGAACCTCCGGAAAACGTTTTTTGAAATTACGCACATTCGCCAAATCTTGAAGGACGTCGCCAAACGCCGAGAAACAAATCCACAATACTCTGTCACCCGATTCAGGAACTCCGATTTGTTCTTTCTCGTTCATCTTTTTCGTAATTCCCTTCGCGCAGTATTTTCGTTTTTCTATGTCTTCAAGTAATCGCGCCATTCAAAAGCCCTTGGTAAAAATTCCGTCGCGAAGGCACCGAATTCCTTCGACACCGCCTCAGCGGGCAGATTTTTCAAAGGGAACTCACGTATCGAGCGGGCGACATAATCCTCGGCGCGCAACTCCCTAAACCATGGAACATTCAGCAAATCAAGCGCCGAATCTATGGCCGGATAATTGAAAAGTCCCATTGCCGGGACGCCGCTGAGAGCTGCGAGATGCAGTGGTCCCGTGTCATTCCCCAATGCCATGGTACAGTGATGAACCACGCCGGACATTTTTCTGAAGTCGAGAGCGCCGATAAGGTTCAATACGTTCCCTGAGGCGAGGGCGCTTTCTATTTGCAGCCCCATTGCCTCCTCCGTCGGGCCGTGGCCGTTAAGCACAACTCCCCATCCATCGTTCACGAGAGGGCGCAGGAATTCGATCCACTGTTCCGCCGGCCACATCTTCCAGGCGCTACCGGCTCCAATGGCAGCGAAGAGTCTTGGCTCCGGCAGGTCGGCCAGGCACGCGAGGGCTGATTCCCGATCCTCTGCCGAAGCGACGATTGACGGAAGAGAGCGATCGTGTATGTCCGCGCCGCACATACGGCTCCAACTATTTAAATTCGCATGATAGATGCGCTTGAAAAAAACGAGGGAGGCGGTCCCGATGCGGTGTTCCGTTTGGCTGAATATTGTGAAAAGAGAGGATTTTCCTCCCTGATGAGTATTGACCAGCCATTGATAACGCCCGGCCCTGATTTTTTGTACGGTCTTTCGCCATTCCGCAAAGGGCTTCTTGTACCCGGTAAGCACATCGTCAATATAGGGCTGAATTTTTACAAGTTCTTCATACTCCGGATAGGACAAAAATGTCAGATGAACCTCCGGAAAACGTCTTTTGAAATTACACACATCCACCAAATCTTGAAGGACGTCGCCAAACGCTAAAAAACGAATCCACAGAACCCTGTCTCCGGGTTTAGGAACTCCGGTTCCCGCCATCTGAAAAAAATCCGCCGCCTCATAGTACAGATATTTGACAAAAAGGCCGGTCATCGTAAAAAAATAATTTCCCCGGAACTCATCCAGCAAACGGCTTGCGATTTTTCCGTAACATTGTGATGTCCTCCGATGATTGAAGGGGGATTTTTGAAATATATCGATAATCATATCAAAAAGTTCCTCAGCCGGAAGCCCACCCCAGGGCGTCTTGAGAAAAGCTCTCCAATACAGGCGGTCCACGGCGGATCCCTTAGGCGCCGCCCAGGGTTTGGTTATTGAAGCATGCAGTATGGAATCCACTACGTCGGGAGAGTTTATATCGTCGCGAAAACCTTCGTTGCGATTGGCGTAGTGATTATTGAACCTGCCTTCAAGAATTTTTATTTCCCCGCGAAAACAAGAGTTAATCAGGTCCTGGTCCTGATATTTCATGCAATACCGATAGCGGGTAAACCATTGAAGAACCCGGCTTATGTCTAATTTTTCCTTCATCCGCGGTATATCCATCAGGAGAACGCCGGCATTTATGTATTTCTCCGGGTCGCATCCCATGAGCCTCATTCTGACAGCGGTGGCGGAAAATCGGCCGCGGGGAGATTCCAATACTCCAGCGCATGAGCAGTCATCCAATGGAATATCCCAGAGTTCACGGATATCCATGTTGACCACAATGTCGCAGTCAAGGTAGATAATCTTGTCTAAAGACAGGATGTCTGTAATTGCGAGACGAAACAGAGTTCCGGCGGACCAGCCGCGTTTTTGAACAGCTCGAATTGTCGCGTCTCCCAACCGCTCTATGTATGCGGAAACGTCATAAAATGAGACAGTCTGACCAAAAGATTCAGCGGTTTCGGAGAGGAGGGAATGGTTGAGCTCCGTCAGAGTTTCGTCGTGCAAAATATGAACGCAAACCGGGCTTTCCGTGCGCTCAAAAATAGACGCCATTACCACTCCCGCGTGCCGCGAATACGTACCGCCCGGGTCATAAACCGCCAGAACGACATGCACGGTATTTCCGAGTTCCCCCTTCGCGCTCATATTTTTTCCGATTCTTCCCGCTTGAAAAGGTATTTAGTCTCATGGAACAGAGCTTTCAAAAGCAGAACCCCGTTTATGAATAAATCGTTCAAGAAAATGTCCTTCCGTAAGCGGTGAAAAACTTTTCTGTAGCACTGTGTTGTTCGGCGATGAGTGAGAGGGGATATTTGAAACACGTCGATCATCATGTCCACAAGTTCCTCCCGCGGGAGCTTGCCCCAAGGCGTCTTGAGAAAAGCTCTCCAGTACAGGCGGTCCACGACGGATCCCTTTGGCTCCGCCCAAGGTTTGGTGAGCGTCGCGTGCAAAATGGAATCTGCCGCGCCGGGAGCGTTTATATCGCCGCGGAAACCTTCGTGGCGGTCGGAGTGGTGATTATTGAATCGATCTTCAATAATTTTTATATCCCCGCGAAAGCACGAATTAATTAGGTCTTGATCCTGATATTTCGTGCAATACCGGTAACGCCTGAACCACTGAACGGCTCGTCGGATGTCCAATTTTTCCTTCATCCTTGGTATGTTCATCAGTAGAACGCCGGCATTGATGTATTTCTCCTCATCACATCCCATGAGCTTTTTCCTGAAAGCGGCGGAGGAAAAACGACCGCGATGAGGATTCAACACACCCGCGCATGAGCAATCTTCCACGGGAATATCCCAGAGTTCCCGGATGTCCATGTTTACCACAATGTCGCAATCAAGGTAGATAACCTTGTCTAAAGGCAGGATATCCGTAATTGCGAGACGAAACAGAGTTCCGACGGACCAACCGCGTTTTTGAACAGCTCGAATTGTCACGTCCCCCAACCGCTCTATGTATGCGGAAACGTCATGAAATGAGACAGTCTGACCAAAAGACTCCGCCGTTTCGGTGAGAAGTGAACGATTGCGTTCCGTCAGAGTTTCGTCATGCAAAATATGAACGCAAACCGGGTTCCGCGTGCGCTCGAAAATGGAGACCATAACGACCCCCGCGTGCCGCGAATAAGTACCCTTTGGATCATAAACCGCCAAAACGACGTGTATGGTATCCCCGTTCCCTGATTCCAAAGATATAATCCCTCTTTCGTTAAAGACTGCCTTAGATATTCACGAAATCCCGGAAAGCGCTCAGCGCTTTTTCGGGCGAGATGTCGGCCAGGCACTCGATCGGGCAGTTGTAGTCCCAGCAGCCCTCCTTGGGACAAGCCACCCGCACGTCACGGAACCATGGCATACGATAGCCCGCTCCGTAGGCGTTCGTGACGCCGAAAAATCCCAGCGTCGGAACCCCCAGCAGCGCCGCGAGGTGCAGCGGTCCCGTGTCGTTCCCCACTGCGACGGTGGAAGCCTGAGCCGCAGCCGCCATCAAGGGAAAGGGTAACTGCCCCACCAGATTCAGCAGGGACGGGTTTCGGAGCTCCGTCTCTATTTCATACGCGGCGTTCGCTTCCAAATCTCCATGACCGTTCAGTACAACCCCCCATCCCAGACGAAGCGCTTCTCTCAAAAAAATTATCCAGTGACGGACCGGCCAGAATTTTTGCGGCTTGCTGGCTCCGATGACAGCGAAGATTTTTTTTTCGGGCAGCCCGGACAACAGCGCCCCGGCCTTCTCCCGGTCCTCCAGTGTTGTGAAAATCGCGACGTCGTCCCGGGAAACGACGTCCAGGTTCGCGGTGTCGAAGAATTCCCAATGCGTGGTCCGGTAGCAAAATTGCAACTGCCGGTTGTAGCCGAATTTCCAATAGACGCCGCTGAAAAGTGACACGAGCGCGGCGGCGCCGGACCTGTGCATGCTGAAGAGCCAGTCGAAATTCGAAGCGCGAATGCGGCCGGCTACCTTGAAAATATCCCGATATCGCTCCTTTACGTCCCAATACATCCGCTCGTCGATATAGGGTTGGGCTTCCAAAATATCGGCATACTCCGGTTTGGAGAGAAACGTCAGACGAACTTCCGGATACTTCTTCTTAAAACGGTGAGCTGACGCCGCCGCCTGCAGAATGTCGCCGAAGGCGCTGAAGCGTATCCACAGGACTTTATCTCCCGGCTGAGGCTGGGTCTTAGGCTTTTTGCTCAAGATGACGCCCTCTCTTTGCTCTGATGTCAATCCCCAAGGCCAATCCGCGAGAGGCGGTAGTCGCCGTTCAGAATCGCGTCGCTCCAGCTCCGGTTGTCAAGGTACCACTTCACGGTCTCGCGCAGGCCGTCCTCGAAAGTATATTCAGGTGTCCAGCCCAGTTGAGACTTGAGCTTTGACGCGTCCATCGCGTAACGGTGGTCGTGCCCCGGGCGGTCTTTTACGAAAGTTATCAGCGCGCCGTGGCCCTCGCCGTTCCTCCTCGGGCTCAGTTCGTCCAGTATTTCACAGACGCTTCTCACAACTTGAATATTCCGGCGCTCGCTGTCCCCGCCTATCACGTAAGTCTCACCCGCCTCGCCGCGCTCGAGTACGTCGATTATCGCCCGGCAGTGATCCCTCACGAAAAGCCAGTCCCTCACGTTGCGGCCGTCCCCGTAAACAGGCAGAGGTCGTTCGGCGAGCGCGGAAAGAATAATATGCGGAATCAGCTTTTCGGGAAACTGGTACGGGCCGTAGTTGTTCGAGCAGTTGGTTATAAGTACCGGCATGCCGTATGTATGATGCCACGCCCTCACCAGATGATCGGAGGAGGCCTTCGACGCGGAATAGGGCGAACGTGGGGAGTAGGGCGTCGTCTCGGTGAAATATCCCTCGTCGCCGAGCGAGCCGAAAACCTCGTCGGTGGATACGTGCAGGAACCGGAAGCCGCGGGCGGCTTCGGAATCCAGGGCGTCAAGATATTGCCGGGCGGCTTCGAGCAGAGTGAATGTTCCTGTTACATTCGTATTGATGAAATCCGCCGGCCCGTCTATAGAGCGGTCGACGTGCGACTCCGCCGCGAGGTGCAACACCGCGTCGGGACGGTATTTCCCAAAGACCGACTTCACGAGGGCTGCGTCGCAAATATCGCCGCGCACGAACGCGTAATTTTCCTCGCAAGGCAGCGGCTCCAGCGACGAAAGATTGCCGGCGTAAGTGAGTTTATCGAGATTAATGACGCCGCAGCCACGCTCAAGCGAATACCTTACGAGGTTGCTGCCGATAAAACCCGCTCCGCCTGTGATGAGAAGTTTCGATCTGACGTTTTCCAATTTGGATTGCCCCCAATGCCGGCTCTTACGTAGCCACGCGCAGCAGATATTTGCCGTAATCCGTTTTCGCGAGAGGTTCGGCAAGTTTGGCGAGAGCCGCGTCGTCGATATACCCCATGCGGTATGCTATTTCTTCTATGGACGACACGTAGATACCTTGTCGTTTTTGTACTATGTAGACGAATTCCGAGGCCTCCAAAAGCCCCTCGTGGGTTCCGGTGTCGAGCCAGGCTATGCCGCGCCCGAACAACTCGGCCGTGAGCTGTCCGCGTTTCAGGTATTCACAGTTAACCGAGGTTATCTCCAGCTCGCCGCGAGCGGACGGCTTAATACCTTTAGCGATCTCCACCACGTTGTTATCATAAAAGTACAGCCCCGGCACAGCGTAGTTCGATTTTGGCGCGCCGGGCTTCTCCTCTATAGATACTACGTTTCCGGAATCGTCAATCTCCACCACCCCGAAGTCGCGCGGATTGGTGACATAGTAACCGAAAATTTTTGCCCCGGCTGTGATGGAGGCCGCGCTTTGCAATATCATCGAAAAACGGTTGCCATAAAAAATATTGTCTCCCAAAATTAACGAGACAGGGGAACCGCCTATGAACTTTTCCCCCACGATAAACGCGTCCGCAAGGCCGCGCGGGGACTCCTGCACGGTGTACGACAGTGACAGGCCGTAGTCGCTTCCGTCGCCCAGAAGTTCTTTGAATACTCCCGTGTCGCGGGGCGTCGATATAATGAGTATCTCGCGAATACCGGCGAGCATCAGCGTCGAAAGTGGGTAATAGATCATAGGTTTGTCGTAAATCGGCAAAATCTGTTTGGAAATAACTTTTGTGGCGGGATAAAGCCTGGTTGCCGCGCCGCCTGCGAGAATAATACCCTTCATATAAAACAATCCCCCAGACCCGGCAGATTTTTATCCTTGCCGGCGATTATGACTTTCGAGCTGTCTTCTATCGGCCACTCTATGCCGACGGAGGCGTCGTTCCACAGCAGGCCGCCTTCGTCCGAGGGCATGTAGAAATCCGTGCAGAAATAAGTAAAGTCCGCCGTCTCGGACATCACATAAAATCCGTGCGCGAACCCCGGAGGCACGTAAAATAACGAACCGTCGCTCTCGCTCAAAGTGACGCCGTGCCATTTACCAAATGTCGGCGAATCCCGCCGCAGATCCACCGCCACGTCGAAGACCTCACCCAGCGTGACGCTGACAAGCTTCCCCTGCGGGCGGGTCTTTTGAAAATGCAAACCCCTGAGCGTGCCGAAACGCGAGCGCGAGCGATTACACTGAACGAAACTCATTCCCAGCCCCAATTCCTCAAAGCTCCGCGTGTTGAAAGTCTCCATGAAAAAACCGCGCTCATCGCCAAAAATTTTTGTCTTTATCAGCAGCAAACCCTCCAGTGGAGTTTGCTCTATCGTGAAATTATTCATCGCGGGCATCCTCTCTCAGTTACCTCATCAATACAGAGCCTCATCGCGTCCTGCCAGGGCGGCGCGTGGACGCCAAACGCGCGCCGTATCTTTTCCGTCGACAAAACCGACCACTTGGGCCGGGCGGCCGGCGTGGGGTATTCGGCGGATGTCACGGGGATCAGTCTGACGTCGTCGAAACCACCGGCGTATTGCCTGATCCCGCGCGCAAAATCATACCACGTGACAGCGCCGGACGCGACAAGGTTATAAACGCCGGAGAGCGCCGCGTCATTCTTATCGAGCGCGGCTTTCAACGCCGTTACGGTCGCCTGCGCGATATAGCGGGCCCATGTCGGAGCTCCCGTCTGGTCATTCACGATTCGCAATTCTTTTTTCTCCGCAAAGAGCCGCAGCATTGTCAGAAGAAAATTCGCTCCCCGCGACGCGTACACCCAACTCGCGCGGAATATGAGATGCCTCGGGGCATTTCCGGCAACGGCCATGTCCCCGGCAAGCTTGGATTCCCCGTAATAATTGGCCGGATCGGGCGCGTCGTCCTCCGTCCACGGGCGTTCGTTCCTGCCGTTATATACATAATCCGTGGAGTAGTGAATCATCCACGCCCCGAGAATACCCGCCTCCTCCGCCAGAATTTCCGGCGCGCGCGCGTTGATCCCCAGGCACAGATCGCGGTCACTCTCGGCCTTATCAACCGCCGTGTAAGCGGCGGCGTTTATAATAACGTCGGGTCTGAAATCGCGCACCGCCTGCCGGACTGCGCTTTCGTCCAGCAAGTCCAGAGTATCCTTGTCGCACGCGCGCACCACGCCATAAGGCAATAGCGCCCTGTTCAGCTCCCAGCCAACCTGCCCGTAAGCTCCGGTCAGAAATATTTTTTTTGGGTTTGTTTGCATAGTCAGTTCTCCGCCACCCACTGTACGTTATTTTTTCACCAATCGCCTTATCGCTTTAAGCCGCAGCCAATTATCCCGGTAATGCCGCCGTAAATCACCCGTCACTATTTTCCGGAAAAATTTGTAGAAAGTATACTTCAATTCCAATAAAAACATGTGTTTTTGCTCAAGTAAACAAACTTTCTGTTTTCGGTTCGCATCATAGAGGCGCCCCACGCAATAACCCGCATAATTATCCGGCGCGACAACCGCCGTATAAAATCCGTCATTTTGAGCAAGTCCCGGTATCAATCTTTTAATAGCAAATGTCCAGAGCCCTTCTGTTTTTGATAACGGCCTATCTTCAAAATCATCTATATTCCAGGCATAGTTCGCCAAAGTTTTGAGAGCGTTTGTCCTCGCCCAAAACATTCCTCCAAAATGAGCTAACGTAATCGGATCAAGCAGTTCTTCCGTAATATTAAAATATTTTTTTAGAATCATCCTGGCGTCATCGTAATAACGCATACAGTAATTTGAATTACTGTAATCCGGCTCTCCAATCATCTGGAAAGGCCGCAAAACTCCCAGTCTGGGGTTGCTTTTAAATACTTCGAGAATATTCTCCACAAAGGCAGTCGAATACAAAAGGCTGGAAAAGCAGTGTTTCTTTAAAGCATCCGCGGCATGGATTTCCGAACGGCGCGCCGGTTGTTCCGTATGGACAAAACAGATAAGGTCGTATTGCTTTAAAATATCCCTGAATGTAACAAGCAGGGCCGTAATATCCCGGTCTTGACACGTCAGTACGATATAAAATTTTTTATTCGGCCTGTCGGAAAAAAATCTCTCGCATCTTTCACGCATGGCGTCCGACGCGCTCACTATTACAATGTCGATGTACTCGGGAACCGCCCCCGCGTACCTGTGACAATACTCTATCATGTCTTCGGAGTGAATATGCATAATCACAGCCGTTTTGGAATGTATCGTTTGTTCCGGCGATGATGAAGGCGATAAAATGAAATTCAGATTAAGGTTGTTATTAAATGTTGACAAATACTGAGTTTTAAGCAAATCATCCCAAATCATATCAGCAAAGGCAGGAAAATTTTTTTCCAAAAATAACATTAGTTTTTTTATATCTAAATCCCTTATAAAATCCGCCGTCGAATACCTATATCTTCTCGACGCAAGGAAATATTTTTTCTTCAATATTGGACACCTGTCCTCGATTACCTGTATGTCACTTATATATATAGGGCTTCCATGAAACAACCCGTCGTACTTTTCAAGGCTCATATATGATGCCGATTTGAAACCATTATCCTCAAAATGTCCGGTTAATTTAAACTCACATTCAAAAACCACATCCGCAAAATCATTAAAAAACGGCAAATTTACCCAATACTTCCGCCATATATCCGACGTCAGAATTTTTTTTCTGAAAACCAGCCAATAACTTTGGATATGCTTAGGAATATTTGATTCCGCCTCATGGTGCATAGTGACGCCCCAAAAATCACACGCGGCGGCGTCCATGGCGTCCCACATTTCCGAAAAGGGATATATCGGGCCGTAATAACTGTTGTTGGTCAGGAACAGTTCATCGTATTGCGCTATATTGTCGTAACCGATATGCTCGATGGCCGTTTTCCACGCGCCGAAATCGAAACCTTTGTTTTCCCTCACAAAAAGCGTTACGCCCGCGGATTCGAGTTTTTGCCTGCCGTCCCCGGATAATTTGCCGTTCACGACGACCATTATTTCCGATACGGCTTCTTTTAAACCGTTCAAGCAATAAAGAACATAATCGTGGACTTCGCCTTTGGGGTCGTAGTGCACGTATATAGCGAGACGTTTTTTGGATTTATTTTTCATATAGCATACAATACTTTAGATCAGGGGTTTTTTCAACTGAGGCATTACCGGACAGGGCAAATGGAGATTCCGTTTCGATAGAACCATCTGCACGGACAAATGAAAACATGCAAGTAGTCTTGGGTACAACCGGCGGCAGTTGCCGCCGGCGTCCGCAGGTCAGGGAATACCGTAAGCGAGGTTATCGGCCAAGGACATACGGTATATTGCACTTCTCCAACTCAGCGACGATTTTTCTCTGTTCCTGTTCAGACAGCCTCAAAATTCTCAGCGCTTCGCTTACCGGTAATTTCAGTTCTTTTATAATACTTATTGCATCCTCGATCTTACTCTCGATCCTACCCTCGCTCCTACCCTCGACCTTACCCTCGATCTTACCCTCGTTCCGGGCTATACGCCTTGTTTCCTGTACGTCATAGTTTTCTATGGCGAACATTTCCTTTATCCCCCTTTGCTCAATTCCTTTCACAATCTCTCTGATTTCTTCCTCGGGCACGTTTACTCTTGTTAAAAGCACTGTTAACACGTCGGCTATCAGCTTCTTCAAATGTTCCGGAATGTTCAGCGACAGCCGTTCAATGTAGTCATCCGGCAGTCGGCGCAGCATCCTTATTCCGTCCGGCGTTCTTATTTTGTCGATTATCATTATCAGCGACAGCGTATCCCCGAACCTGACGAGTTCGTCCAAGCCGTATTCGTCCAAGCTGATGAGCTCGTACTCGAATTTCGGTATGTACTTCTCAAAGATGCCGCTCATTTCGGTCCTGTGCAGGAAGTTAGTCTCTGCCGTCCATTTTCCCGCACCGTCGTAAAACACTATCGGCAACACCGGAGGGTATTTGAAGTCTTTCGTGTAGCTTATTTTTTTGTTCGACGCGTTTACTTCCTTTTCGTAGTCGTTGAGCACAAGAGCGATATACTGGAGCATTTTGAAGCTCGACCGGTAGTTTACTTCCGACTCGTGCTCGACGACTGAAATGACGAAGAATGGCGTGTCCCCTTTGAGATTTACGCGCTTCACGACGTCGGAATCCTTCTGATCCGTGAACAACGGGATAAAGCGCTCGGTTATGTCCTCGATGTCCGCAGGGTCGACAGCTTTCAATATATCAATATTGATGAAGTCCCTGAGGAACTCCGAAAAAAGCTCGTGCTCGCCGAGTATCAGTTTCAGACAGTTGTCTTTCGCATTGCGTATAACACCCATATCACGCTCATTTCCTCTCAGGCTACGCTGATACCTGAATTATACCCCAAAACCCGCTCAACGCACGAGAACAATACATAATCTGGAGCGTGATACTTGCGTAACCTCACGCGGAATTGTTGCACTGAGTGAGCGAAATATTCAATTTAAATCGTTCAAGCAATTAAAGAACATAATCAAGGACTTCGCCTTTGGGGTCGTAGTGCACGTATATAGCGAGGCGTTTTTTGGATTTGTTATTCATAGGGTAAACTTCCAATCTGGAAAAGTATTGACGCCTTAATTGCGTTTAACTCGTCTTTTAGTGCGTTATTTTTCAGTTTGTATTGTTTTCGTAAAGAACCCACTGTAATTTTTGAGAGTAATTTATATTTCAGGTATCGAATCCTAAGACGTCTATAAA